>RRYU01018968.1_pt2 | contig 120310 bp, 104 predicted proteins | sample 2162651 | NCBI WGS metagenome assembly RRYU01 (sample SAMN10267283, study PRJNA491782) | microbial mat metagenome | isolation source: biomat in the production well | place: Japan: Minami-Kanto gas field, natural gas well KTG3 | collected 2017-06 | reverse complement strand
GGGGGGCCAAGGCCGTGAAGTCCTTTACCTGGGATCTTCCCGCGGACTCGAAGCCAAGGCTGCACCCGCAGCGGGCCTGCCATTTCGCGGTATCCCCGCGCGAGGTTTCCGCGGGAAATCCATCACGGGACGCATACTTTTTCTCACCACATTGCTGCGTGGTTTCCTGTCGGCCCACGCTGCCTTGCGCCGATTCAAACCCGATGCGGTTCTGGCCACGGGCAGCTATGTGAGCGCGCCTGTGATTCTGGCGGCCAGGCTTCGCGGGATACCTTTGTTCATTCAAGAGCAGAACAGTGTGCCGGGATCGGTGAACAGACTGGCGGCCCGCTCGGCCAGGGCCGTCTTCATCGCCTTCCCTGAAGCCGAGGACTACTTCGAGTCCGCTCCCTTTCTGGAATTACTCGGCAATCCCCTGCGCGCCGGTTTTCGTGCCGACTCCATGGCACCGGGCGCAAGACCGCGTATTCTCATTACAGGAGGCAGCCTGGGCGCGCGCACCCTTTGCCGCGCGGCCATGGAAGCCCTTCCGGCCTTGGCTGAAAGTTTCGATTTCGAAGCCGTGGTGCAAACAGGAGAAGCCGAGCTGGCGCCCACGCGGGAAGCGCTACAGGGCATGGGCCCGCAGGTGGAGATCCACAGTTTCCTGAACGATATGCCTGCGCGCATGGCCGCCGCCGACCTCATCGTGGCCCGCGCGGGAGCCATGACTCTGGCTGAAATCACGGCCCTGGGGAAACCCGCGCTGCTCGTTCCCTTCCCTTACGCTACAGACGATCATCAAAGCGCCAATGCGAGATCCCTGGTGGATGCCGGTGCCGCGCGCCTGGTGGCCGACGATGATCTCGACGGCGCCCGTCTGCTCAAGGAACTCCGAGAGTTGCTGGGGGATAAGGAAGGCCTCGCCAACATGGGCCGGGCCAGCCTGTCTTTGGGGCGTCCCGATGCGGCAGGCCGCATCCTGGCGCGGATGGAGAATATCCTTGCCGCCTCCGGGTCTCGGTGATAATTCTGCCAGCAGTCCTTCACCCAAGAGGAGCATCGTGAACCTGGGCCGAACTCGACATGTCCACCTGGTTGCCATCGGTGGAATCGGCATGAGCGGAATCGCAGAAATACTTGTCAACACAGGATTTACGGTAACGGGCTCCGACCTTGTTGACGGTCCCGCCCTGACCCGGCTGCGCAGCCTGGGCATTACCTGCAGCGTGGGCCATGAAGCCGAGCAGGTGCTCGGAGCCGATGTGGTGGTTTTCTCCACGGCGGTGGCGGCGGACAATCCGGAACTTCTCGAGGCGAGGCGTCGGGGAATTCCCGTGATCGGGCGCGGCGAGATGCTGGCCGAACTCATGCGCATGAAGCAGGGCATCGCGGTGGCCGGTAGTCATGGCAAGACCACCACGAGCAGTTTGGTGGCCGAACTTCTTCATGCCGGCGGCCTGGATCCCACGGCCGTCATCGGTGGACGTCTCCAAAGTTTCGGCAGCAACGCACGCCTGGGGGCGGGGCCCTATATGGTGGCCGAAGCGGATGAATCCGACGGCTCCTTCCTGCGCTTGTCGCCCACCTGGGCCGTGGTCACCAACGTGGACCGCGAGCACCTGGACCACTATGGCTCCTTCGAATCCCTGCAACAGTCCTTTCTCTTTTTTCTGGGCCGGGTGCCTTTTTACGGAGCCGCCATTGTTTGCCTGGAGGATCCGGTCCTGCGCGAACTCCTGCCCCAGCTGAGTTGCAGGCAGGTTGGATACGGCTTCGGCGAGGAGGCGGCCCTGCGCGGAGAGATCCTCGAGCAAAACTCGAAGGGAACGCGCTTTGCCTGGAAAACTAGGGCGCTTAGCGGAGAGGTCGAGCTGCCGATTCTGGGCGAGCACAATCTGCTGAACGCCCTGGCCGCCATTGCCGTGGGCCTGGAACTCGACCTACCTGCCGAGGCCATCGCCCGCGGGCTGGGCCGCTTCCAGGGCGTGGGCCGCCGCTTCGACGTGAAGGGTGAGGCCGGCGGTGTGCTGGTGGTGGACGACTATGGGCATCATCCCACGGAAATCGCGGCAACGCTGGAGGCCCTGGCCAAGCATTTTGAGAGGCCACTGCATGTGGTTTTTCAGCCCCATCGCTACAGCCGTACGCGGCTTCTGCTCGATGAATTCCTCCCCGCCTTCGACGCGGCCGACGATCTTATCGTCACCGAGATTTACGCAGCCAGTGAAGCGCCCATCGAAGGCATCAACGGGGATATGCTCGCGCGCAAAGTGCAGACGCGCGGGAAAACACCTGCTCGCCATCTCGTGGATCGCGAAGAAATCGCCGCGCGTCTGCTGGAAGAACTCGAACCGGGGGACATTCTGGTCACCCTGGGCGCGGGCAATCTGAATCGCTTCGCCGATGAATTCCTCGAAAAGCTGAAGGCTCGCTAATGGAAGGGCTCGGCGCGATCTTCACCGGACGAGTGGAGCAGGGTTTCCCCCTGGCGCCGCTCACCACCTTTCGCGTGGGCGGATCCGCCGACTGGTACTTGGAGGCCGCGCGCGAAGATGAGATCGGCCCCCTTCTGGGATTCCTGCACGAACGCCAAACTCCCGTTCTCGTCTTGGGCGAGGGCAGCAATGTGCTCATTCGCGACGGTGGTGTGCGTGGCGCGGTAATCCGTCTTGGGCGGGCGCTCGCATCACTCGAATGGGATGGCGAACTTGCTCGTTGTGGAGCAGCGCTTTCCAGCCGATCGCTGGCCAAACATGCCATGGAAAATGCGCGCAGTGGCTTCGAATGGGCCGCGGCTCTACCCGGCAATTTAGGCGGCGCAGTTCGTGGCAATGCTGGTGCATTCGGTGGCGACATGGCCGCCTGCTTTGTGGAATTTGAAGGCTGGCATTTGGATGGCCGGCCCCTGCGCATGCATGCGAACGAAATCGAATTCAACTATCGCCGCAGTTCCATTCCTAAGGGTGCGCTTATCGGCAAGATTGCATTGCGCCTGCCTATTGCGGCCGAATCAGAACGCGAAGCTCTTCGCGCTCGATACGAAGAGGTGCTGGCCAAGCGCGCAGCCAGTCAGCCCGGCGGGCTCTTCACCGCGGGCAGCACCTTCAAGAATCCGCCGGGGGATTATGCCGGTCGTCTTATCGAGGCCTGCGGTCTCAAAGGGCGTGCAGTGGGGGGCGCAAGGGTGAGCGATCGCCACGCGAATTTTATCGAGGCCACCGGCGAGAGCGTGAGCGCGGCGGACATCGAAGGGCTCATGGATTTGCTAAGTGCTGAAGTTCAAAGGCAAACCGGCGTTCACCTGGAGCGAGAGGTGAAGGTCTATGGTCAGGTCTAAGCGCCCGAAGCGGAACATGGCGCGCCGGAAACCGTCTCGCTGGCGCCGCCTAATGCCCATCTTCCTGCTTGTCATCCTCGTTTTCGGAGGATGGGGTTCCTGGCGCGGCATCGTAGCGGTGGTGGACAGCGATTTTCTCACCACGCGCTACCTGGAAGTGGAAGGCTGCCTGGTTCTGCCCCAGGAGCTGGTCCTGGAAATCTTGGAGCCCCATCGGGGTACGCCTCTGGCCCGCTTGCCCATGGATTCTCTGCGCGCCGAAATCGCCGCACTGCCGCGCGTGCAAGAGGTGGATCTGGATCGCCGCCTGCCCGGCACCCTGCGCTGCCGCGTGGAGGAGGCCCGGCCCCTGGCCCTTTGGCTGGACGGCGGTTTCCAGGAACTGGATCGCGAGGGCCAGGTGCTCGAGCGCTTCGGCGCCGCCCCGCCCGACCTTCCCATCCTGATTCCCTCGGATCGGGTAAGTCGCGACAGTCTGATCTTTCTGGCTCGCGAGGCCATCGTGGCCCTGGAGGCGGCCTCCTTCGATCTGAGCCGCGAAGTGAGTGAATTTCGGGTGGAGGAGCGGGGCCTGGCCTTCCTGCGCAACGAGGGCGGCACCCTGGTGCTGCTTGGCTGGAACGATATTCCCGGGCGCATCGAGGCCTATCGCGAATTCTATCCCATGTTGGAATCTCAAAATGACTTCCCGAGAGAGCTGGATTTGCGATACCGTGATCAGGTCGTCGCGAGAGATTGACGCTAGGGTGGAATTCCTGTTGGCAGTGAGAGTGCCCGAACAAGTCGAAAGGGGGCGACCGTGGAAAAGCTGGACATAGAACGCCTCATCGAGGTTTGCCGAATTCACGATGCGCGCCGTGTTGCGCTGTTCGGCTCCTTCGTGCGCGGCGAGGAAGGCCCCGATAGCGATATCGATCTCATCGTCGAGTTCCTGTATCCCAAGGGCTTTCTGGCGCTCGTTAAATTGGAGCGGGAATTGACGGAAGTTATGGGGCGCAAGGTCGATCTGCTCACCGAGCAGGCCATTAGCCCACATCTGCGCGAGCGCATCCTGAGTGAGCAGGAGGTGCTCTATGAAGCAGCGGGATGATCGCCTCTATCTGCGGCATATCCTTGAGGCCATATCTTCGATAGACGAGTATCTGTCGAGTGTCGATGAAGCGAAGTTCCGGGAAACCCGACTGATTCAGGATGCGGTAATACGCCAGATCCAAGTCATCGGTGAAGCGGCCAAGAGAGTTTCGCCGGAGTTGAGTCAGAACCATCCGAAAGTCCCATGGCGGGATATCGCGGGAATGAGAGACAAGCTGGTCCACGATTATTTCGGCGTCGATGTGGGAATGGTCTGGATTACGGCGACACAGGATTTGCCAGAGTTGCAAGAGCAGTTGTCCATCATCTTGGAAGATCAATAACACTGGAGCGGACATGAGCGAACGCAACATCGTCGTGGGATTGGATCTGGGCAGCCACCGTGTGCGGCTGCTGGTGGCGCAGGTGGATGATCAGGGCCGGCACAAGGTGCTGGGTCTGGGCACGGCGCCGGGTGAGGGCATCCGCAAGGGACTGGTGGTGGACTTCGACGCGGCGGTGGCGGCCATCAGTCAGGCGCGCGAAGAGGCCGAGGCGTCCAGCGGTTTGGAGATTCAATCGGCCTTCGTGGGTGTGGGCGGTCAGCATTTCCGCGTGATCCGCAGCGAAGGCGTCCACGTGAAAGACGGCCCTTCCCGCGAGATCAGCGCCGAAGACGTGCGCCAGGTGGTGCGCGTGGCGCGGGGGCTTCAGCTACCCGCGGGCCTCAGAATTCTGCACACCCTGCCGGTGGATTTCATTCTCGACAATCGTGCGGGCATCGAAGATCCCGTGGGCATGGATGGCGTGCGCCTGCAAAGCCAGGTGCTGCTGGTCCTCGGCGACGAGTCCATTTTGGAAAACAGCGCCAAGGCCGTTCGCAAGGCTGGCCTCGAGGTGGAGGGCCTGGTCTTCCGGCCTCTGGCCACTGCCATGGCCGCGCTCACCCGCGACGAAAAAGATTCGGGCACCGTGCTGCTGGACATCGGCGAAGGCTGCACGGAAATTCTGGTTCTCCACGGAGGATCCCTGTCCCACGCCGAAGTGCTGCCCCTGGGCGGCGGCAATGTCACCCGCGATCTGTCCATCGCACTTTCCATCAGCCTGTCCGACGCCGAGCGTCTGAAGATGGATTTCGGCGCGGCCCTGTCCAAGATGGACGATGACATGGCCTTTCCCATCACCCAGCTGGGCGCAAGCGAAGAGCGCCACGTGACTGCCCGCACCCTGCGCGGCATCGTGGATCCGCGGCTCAAGGAAATTCTGGAACTGGCCTGGGACCGGGCTCAGCGCACCGAAGTGGCGCGCCGGCCGTCCACCGGTGTGGTGCTTTGCGGTGGTGCTTCGCTCATGCCGGGGCTCTCCAGTTTGGCTGCCGAACTTTTCGATCGCGGCGTTCGCCTGGGTGAACCGGTGAATCGCGAGGGCCTTTTAGCCGAGCTGCAGGATCCCCGCTACACGCCTTTGGTGGGCTTGCTGAACTACGGCTTCCAGCGCCTTATCGAGGAAGGGTCGGAGGGCGGAAAAGCTCGCCGTAGCGGCAGGGCAGTGGGGCGCATCCTCAAGGCTTTCGGGCGCGGGTAAATTGAGTAAGATTGTATTCACTAAATATCTCTATGAGGGGAAGGATAGAGTCAGTACACTCCTTTCCACGAGTGATCATTTCCCTAGAAGATTGTTCGGCACCTACATGCAAGATGTGTTTAAGAAAACCGGAGGTGGTGATTGTGCTTAGTAAAAGAATTCCTAAGAAAAGCCACTCTTTACAAACTAGTAGCCGGTATCGATATGTTCTATCTGGTTTTAGTATTGGAGTTGTAATTGTTGTGCTTCTAGTGTCGGTGACGATGAGTCTTGGTTCAACATCAGAAGTAGAGCGCCTAGAGAGTAAACTAAGAACTCTTGGCGCATCAGTCGTTCATCCAGATTTTATGCTCAGTGAATTCCTCGATAACCTTAGTCTTGAAATATACTTTGAGTTGGTGGAGGCTGTTTGGACCTCTCCTGAAAAGCTGGCCGTCTATTCGCAGATATCAGCAGTAATCCTGAAATCTCCAAAGAAGCATGCTCGGTTTTGGGGTGCAATTTCAGCCAAAGTAGAAGAAGGATCTGCAGAATATTGCCTTCTCGCCACTCAGGCAATACCAGTTTGGCTAGAGTTGGCTGAGGGTCTTGACAGGGAGGTGCTGGTCAGTTTCGCTAGCATTATTGAGAATGCTCAGGAGTGTAATGGCTTTAGTGGCGGTGATTGGCAACAGGTGGATACTGCTCACAGAGACGTAGTGTCATACCTATATGATAACATGCCTGATATGTATGACCACTATGCTCAAAGGCACTACGATTTAGCAAAAGACAATCTTTATGATGAAGAAAGAGCGACGCCTTCGACAGTATCTCTTCTCTGTTTTATAAGTCCAACTGATGCATATAGGGAGCTTCGAGGGTTGATTCAATCGCCAGGGCGGAATCTTGACGATTATCATTCTGTGCAGACCGGAGTTCGAATTGCGAGTTATGTTTTAGGCTATCCGGGAAGTCCAAAAGATGAAATTGTAGCTGACTTGCTAAGGGAAGCAAGTAGCTCACAGGTTCTCGAAGTCACATTGAATTCAGCCTATAGTGGTAATTCTAGTATCGATCGCATACAGCTGGTTATCAACAAGAGTCCTAAATTTTTGGAGAAAGATAATCGGTTTGCTTTGCTCTCTTACAGGCGCTTCCTTGAGAATAACTGGCATTTGATATTAGAGGATTTAGACTCAAACAATTCGCGTCTGTACATTTATCTTGAAGACATGCTTAAGCAGGTCAAACCGGAACTGGTTCAGTCTGCTTTCATTGAGAGAGCAAAAAAGGGGTACTCACCTCTTGTTGATGGTCTGGCTCTCGGCGTAATAGAGAATTCCTGTTTGCGAAGAGCGGAGACAATTGAGTTTTTTGAGGGTATTGATTTGACTCCATACTCAGATACGTTCAATGCGAAATATGAGGAGATATTCAATTCAAGAGTAATTGATATGAGGTAGGCTTGTTTTGGTCGTGTATTCCATGGAGGTGAGTGGAATTGAAAATACCCCTGTTTCGAAATCACCTCGGCACTCGCTTTAGGTGAGCCCAAACACCTCGTGTCTTGATCCGAATGGCTGTGTGATTCATAGACATCCTTTCAAGCTTTTGCCATAATATCTCTATGAATCGGGAAGTAAGAGCAAGGCTACGATGGGTAGAGCTCTATCAGAAGACCGGCAATGCTGGCCTCGTTTGCAAACGCTGTGGGATTAGCCGACCAACCCTAAGGAAGTGGGTTGCGCGATTCGAGGAGAATGGGCTGGAGGGGCTTTCATCACAGTCTCGCAAGCCAAAAAGATCTCCTGCGACTAAAGTCAACGCTGAGATTGAAAGCTGGATTCTGGCCCTTCGCCTCAAGCGAAAGCTCGGTGCGCGAAGAATACAAAACGAACTGCAACGACTTCACGACTGCCCTCTGTCCCTCGCGACGATTCACAAGGTGTTGAGCCGGCACAAAGTGAAGCCCTTGAAACGACGACGACGAAAGAAGGAGTATCGCCGGTACTCAAGACCCATTCCAGGGGATCGCATCCAAATGGATGTCTGCAAGATTGCTCCTGGGATCTATCAGTTCACGGCTATCGATGACTGTACACGTTTTCGAGTGCTCGGCATTTACCCACGACGAAGCGCAGTTCAAACGATCCATTTTCTGGATCGGGTCATCGAGGAGATGCCCTTCCCTATCCAGAGAATTCAAACAGACCGAGGGCGAGAGTTCTTTGCCGAAAAGGTACAGCGTCAGCTGATGGCCCTTCAAATCAAGTTCCGTCCCATCAAGCCAGCCTCTCCTCACTTGAATGGAAAGGTAGAGCGGTCGCAGCAGACAGATTTGCAGGAATTCTGGTCTTCGATCAATCTTGCTGTGGAGGACCTTGAAGATCGTCTTGCTGAGTGGCAGCACTACTACAACTGGGAACGCGGGCATGGCTCCCTAGGAGGTAAGTCACCTATGGAGCGTTACTTCGAACTGATTTCTCAAACGCCATACTGGGATGACATCTATGACGCGTATCAGCCTGAGCGAGAACGGATACGAGAACCTGATTACCAACTAGACTTAAAGATTGGCAGATTGAAAGAATCTCTGTGAATCGCACACAAGTTCGACTTCATCAATTACCTGGCAATGTGTTGACCAAACAGATCTACTGTCGCGGTCAGGAAGAGAAAACTCCGTAGCTTGGATGTCGATGATGTCGTGAATTCGATAAGTTTCTGAGTGTGGAAAAGGATAGAATGGCCTAGGAAAATATCCCAAAAAGCTCGAATGATCCAATTCTTGCTTGACTATTGGATAAAAATGGCAGACAAATAGCCAAACGCTGCGGTTTGAGCCAAGACCGATCCCAAAACACAAGGGTGGCACTATGCGCTCCCTGACAACCAGCTTCCTCGATAGTTTGAGTTTCAATTCCCGTCAACTGGACACTCTGACGACGATCGGATCCTGCCTCGGCAAGCAAGCCTTATTCGAGGAACGACAGCCCGATACGCTGGTGGCCTTGAGAGATATCGCCAAGGTCGAGTCGACGGAATCATCGAACAGGATCGAGGGCATCGAGGCACCGCGAAAGCGGGTGAAGAGCATCACCCTTGAGCGCACCGATCCGATGAATCGCTCGGAACAGGAAATCGCTGGATATAGGGATGCGCTTGAACTCATCCATGAGTCGGCCATGGAGATGGCGATCTCGCCCAGCCTTGTAAAACAACTTCACACGACCATGTACCGATACCTGCCTCAGCCCGGAGGTTTATGGAAATCTGTCGATAACGAAATCGTGGAGCGCGGTGAGGATGGCAACTGGTCGGTTCGCTTTCGCCCGGTTTCCGCCGTCGCCACACCCGAGGCCATGGAAGATCTGGCTACGGGAATTGACCGAGCCTTGCACCTTGAAGAGCGCCCGGGGCTCATCGTGGCACCCCTGACGATTCTCGATTTCCTTTGCATTCATCCCTTCCCCGATGGCAATGGGCGCATCTCTAGGTTGCTGACTCTACTGATGCTCTATCAACTGGGTCATCAGGTGGGGCGATACATCAGCCTGGAGCGCATCGTTGAGCAATCCAAAGAGACCTACTACGAAGCCTTGGCTCGCAGTTCTGTGGCCTGGCATGAGGGTCGGCACGATCCGCATCCATGGCTGGATTATTTCTGGGGTGTCCTGCTCAAGGCCTACGCGGAATTTTCCGAGCGCGTGGGCACCCTGAATCGCGGAGCGGGAAGGAAGTCGGCCCAGGTTCGAGCGGCGGTGAAGCGTATGATCAAGCCCTTCGCTCTGGCGGATCTGCAAAACGAATGTCCCGGCGTCAGCTTGCCGACCATCAAAAGGGAATTGCAGGCCATGAGAAATGAGGGGCTGATCATGCTTCAAGGTCGGGGCCGCGGTGCAAAGTGGAGTCGCATCGATAAGTGAGTTCGCCCCTCCGGATTTCGTTTGGCTCATTAATTCGCAGCAGCTTACCTGATTGCGCTGTCCACCCGGGTGGACTCGCCGCCAAAGGTGGAACTCGCCAGCGATTTGCACTGATACTGGGCATTGAAGGCCGTGAATCATGGCCCAAAACCCACACGAGCCGGTGAGTTTTAGTGCCGGGTCAATCGAAGATTCTGTCGGCTTGCGCTTCTCATCCACCCAAGATCCGATCCTCGAAAGTCCTGTTCACACAATCTCTTGAAGCATCCAAAAAGCACTAGACAAGAATTCGAGTTCGCGGGATATATCACCATGGAGGTGAGAGAAAATGTCCGCGAAAGCTCCCAAGAAGCGCTCCCAGGTCAAGTTCGATTTCGACACCGATTTCTCCGATTCCGCGAGTATCAAAGTCGTGGGGATCGGCGGCGCAGGCGGCAATGCCGTGGGCCGCATGATCGAGGCGGGCCTGTCCGGTGTCGATTTCCTGAACATCAATACCGACGCCCAGGTGCTCGCCGATAGCGAGGCTCTGCATCGCGTGCAGATCGGGAGGAAGCTCACCAAGGGTCTCGGTTCGGGAGGCAATCCAGAAGTGGGCCGCCGGGCCATGGAAGAAGACCTGGATGCCCTCGAGGAAATGCTCCAGGGCGCGGACATGGTTTTCGTCACCGCTGGCATGGGCGGGGGCACGGGCACGGGCGCCGCGCCGGTGGTCGCCGAAATCGCCAGGCGTCAGGGTGCGCTCACGGTGGCCGTGGTCACCAAGCCTTTCCTCTTCGAAGGACGCCGCCGCATCGGTGTGGCCGAAGAAGGCCTCGACACCCTGCGCCGTCACGTGGACACGCTCATCACCATTCCCAACCAGCGCCTGCTCGAGGTGGTGGACAACACCGTCGCCTTCACCGAAGCCTTCCGCGTGGCCGACGACGTGCTGCTGCAGGCCACCCGCGGCATCAGCGATCTGATCACCGTCACCGGTATGATCAACCTGGATTTCGCCGACGTGAAGAGCATCATGGCCGGCATGGGTCCCGCCCTCATGGGCACGGGGCAGGCCACCGGCAAGGAGCGCGCCGAGGAAGCCGCGCGACAGGCCATCAGTTGCCCGCTGCTGGAAGATGTGGATATCGCGGGCGCCCAGGGCGTGCTGATCAACATCACCGGCAGCGAGACCATGACCCTGCACGAGATCACCCACGCTACGGAGATCATCACCGAGGCCGTGGGCGAAGACGCCAATGTCATCTTCGGAACCGTGCTGGATCCTGGCATGGACGATGCAATGAGAGTCACCGTGATCGCCACCGGATTCGGTTCATCCCGGGCTTTCAATCAGGAGGAGCAGGAGGCTCGCCGCCGCGAGCTTCTGGGTGGAAAAGAAGAATCCTTTGCGGCCGCTGCGGCATCTACTTCAAGTGCTGCTCCCTCAATGAGTTCTGAGCCACAGTTCCAGCAGGAAGTCAGCCCGGAGCTCCAGCCCGAGCCTCAGTACTTCGAGGATCCCGTGGCCGAGCCGGTTCAGGTAATCGAGATCGTGCCCGAACCCGTGCCGGATGTTTCGGAGCCGCGCATGGATGAAGTCGCACCCATTTTGAGGGCCGAGCCCGAAGCCATGAAGAACGAGGCAGGCCTGAGGCCCAGCCAATCCCAGACGGAGGAGTGGGAGGTCCCCACCTACCTCCGCAAACAGAACGACTAAGCGAAGAGGTCGCGATGCCTTCCCTTTTCCAAAAGCTGTTTCGGAAACAAGGGAACGAAGATTATAACGCGGGAATCGCCCTCTATAACGAAGGCCGTTTCTCCGAGGCCATCGAGAAGTTCGAAACCGCCGTTGCAACGGCTCCCTTGCAGAGCACCACCTATCGCCTCGGCACTTTCTACGCCGCCGAGGCCCATGCGAATATCGGCAGATCTCTGCTCAAGGCCGGCGAACATGCGGCCTCCCTCGATCATTTCCTCAAGGCCTTGGAGGAAACTCCCCACTTCCCCGATCTCCAGTACAACCTCGGTGTGGCTCGTTTCATGACGGGCGACAAAGAGGGTGCCATCGAGCCCTTTGAGAGGGCCCTGGAAATCAATCCGGGATACGTGGAGGCGCGATGCTTCCTGGCCGTGGCCCAGGACAGTCTCGGCAAGAAGGACGAAAGCCGAATCGCCCTTAAGCAAATACTCGAGGAACATGCCGAGATACCCATCTCCGTGAACAAGTTCCTGCTGGTGCATCTGAAGGAACGGGAAACGCTCATTCCTGAAATCGGACCCGTGCTGGAATTGCTCGACAGCAATGCTCAGTTCCGCGAGGTCTATTCCGAGGGCATCGCCCAGTTCAATCTGCGCAACTACAGTCTGGCCGCAGGACTTCTGCAGCAGGCTTCTTCCATGAAGCCTCACTACGCCGACGTCCAGTGCCAGCTGGGTCTGGCCCTGCTCAAAGACGGCAAGGTTACCTCTTCCATCGATGAGTTCCGTCAGTCCATCGAGATCAATCCAAAATTCCTCGAGGCGGCCTTTTTCCTGGGCATGGCACTCTTCCAGGAAGAGCGCTACCTGGAAGCCGAGGAGGCTTTCGAGAAGGCCCTGGCCATTCGCGCCGAGGCCACCGACGTGCTTTATCACCTGGCCCTGTCGAAAATCCATCTGGGTAAAAACAAGGAAGCCGAGAAGATCCTGCGCCAGGTGCTGGCCTACAAGCCGACCTTCGCCCAGGCTCAGTACGTGCTCGGACTTCTGCGATTCGAGGATGGCGATCCGGAAGAGGGCATTGGCCTGGTGAAAGAGGCCCTGGCCATCAATCCGCATCTTACCGAAGCGGAGCGTGACCTGGGGCTCATGTACATCGACCAGGAGGAATGGGACAACGCCGAGGAGCTTTTCGAAAGGCTGGGCGAGAACCATCCCGACGATTCGGATCTCTACTGCTTCGTGGGACGCAGCCATCTGGGACGCGGCAATCTGGAAGCCGCCTGCCGCGACTTCGAGCGCGCACTCAGCAAAGCGCCCGAGAACCTCTATGCCTTGCAGGGGCTCAGCCGTTGCTATGTGAAGCTGGGTCGGCCGGAAAAGGCGCAACCGCTTCTGGATCGGGCCCTGGCTGCCCATCCCGGCTTTCCGGATCTCTGGAAATTGCAGGGAGCCTTGCTGTTTAAGTCCAATCGCTTCGATGATGCCGAAAAGGCCTATCGGACATCCATCGAAGGCGCGCCGCGGGATCCCGAGGCCAAGCTGGGCCTGGCCATCGTACTTCGCAATCTGGGACGCAATGAAGAGGCCGCTGCCATTATCCGTGAAATGCAGCAGCTCTATCCCGATCAGCTTGAGTTACGCAAAATCCTGGGCGCAACTTTTCTGGACCTGGACGAAATACCCTAGAACCGAGACGGCCGGCGCACTATTGTGCGAGCATGCCCTCGTTCAAACCATCTCCTAAAGGACTTGCCGGATCCTGCCAATACCTCAAAGGTGTGGGGCCATCCCGCGCCATGGATCTTCGGCGTTTGGGCATCGAGACCCTCGAGCAGTTGCTCCTTCATTTTCCCCGCGAATACCTGGATCGAAGTCGACTGAGTTCTCTGGACGAACTCGTCCCCGGCCAGCGCGCCACGGTTCGCGGGCGGGTGATGGTTTCTTCCGAGCGGCGGCCGCGGGGAGGCATGCGCATCTTGCAGGTGCTTCTCGACGATGATCGTGGGCGCCTGCAACTGGTCTTCTTCAATCAGCCCTACATGAAGAAGCTCCTGGCCAATGGACGCGAACTGCTGGCCAGCGGCGAGGTGGCGCTTTTCCGTGGGCAGATGCAGATGGCCTCGCCCGAGATCGAAGTACTGGACGAGTCTGAATATCAAGACGCCCAGGCTCCGGGCATCGTGCCGGTTTATCCCCTGACCAAGGGCATTCGGCAGCGATGGCTTCGCGGACGTATGGCCAGCCTGCTAGAGCGGGACGATCTCATGGCCGAGCTGGAAGAGATCCTGCCCGAGTCCTGGCTGCGGGAATCGGCTTGGCCTTCGCGGCGGGAAGCCTTTCGGCAGATGCATTTCCCCGAGAGCGCCGAGGCGGCCGAACTCGCCTTGGATCGATTCAAATTCGAGGAAGCCTTCCTCCTCCAATTGCTTGGAGCCTTGAATCGTCAGCGCAACCGCCGTGAAAAGGGGCCGGTGGCGCCTGCCGAATCCAAGCTCTTAGACAAATTCCTCGCCGGGCTTCCCTTCACGCTCACGGTTGCCCAGGCCAAGGCCATGGATGAAGTGCTGGGCGATATGCGCCAGGGCTACCGCATGAATCGCCTGCTCCAGGGCGATGTGGGCAGCGGCAAAACGGTGGTCGCCTTGGCGGCCTTTCTGCCCTTCATCGAAATGGGAATGCAGGGCGCCTTCATGGTTCCCATCGAAATTCTCGCGGTGCAGCATTTCAAGAAGTGGGGGCCGACCCTTGAAGCCCTCGGCATCCACTGCGCCCTGCTCACCGGCAGCACTCCGGCCAAGGAGCGACGTGAGCTGCTGACTCGATTGGCGGATGGGGATATCCATCTGATCTTCGGCACCCACTCACTGATTCAGGATGACATTCGCTTCCACAAGTTGGGGCTGGCGGTGGTGGATGAGCAGCATCGCTTCGGCGTCATGCAGCGTGCGAGTTTCCACGAGCAGGGCAAGCCCCATGTGCTGGTCATGAGCGCCACACCTATTCCCAGATCCATGGCCATGACGCTCTATGGCGACCTGGACCTGTCCATCATCGATGAAATTCCACCGGGACGCCCACCGGTGCTCAGCCGATTGGTGCCCGAGGCCAAACGTGGCGAGGTCTTCACCTGGCTCAAGGAGCGTGTTGCTGAGGACGAGCGTGCCTTCCTGATTTTTCCCTTGGTTGAGGAAAGCGACAAGCTTGAGTTGGGTGCCGCCACCGAGGAATACGAAGCTCTTCGCGATGGGGAATTCAAAGGCCTTTCCTGCGAGCTGCTTCATGGGCGCATGAATGGCGTGCGCAAGGCCGAGATCATGGAGCGTTTTGCCAGCGGTGAAACCCGAATCCTTGTGGCCACCACGGTCATCGAAGTGGGCATTGATGTTCCCGAGGCCACGGTGATGCTCATCCACAATCCCGAGCGATTCGGTCTGAGCCAGTTGCACCAGCTCAGGGGACGCATCGGAAGGGGCAATCTGAAAAGCTATTGCCTTCTCATTCTGCCCGATGAACTCGGCGAAGGCGCGCGGACGCGACTGAATCTTTTCGTGGCCCATCGCGACGGTTTCAAGCTGGCCGAGGAGGATCTCAAAACCCGCGGCCCCGGCGACCTATTCGGTGTGCGTCAACATGGGAGTCCCGATTTGCGACTGGTTCATCCGCTGAATGATGCGGCCCTGGTGGCCGAGGCGCGCGCCCGGGCTCAGCAGTTGGTGGAGGCCGATCCCGAACTGCTGGCTCCTGATCTCAGGGCCCTGCGAAATCTGCTCCGCCGACTTTTCATGGATCGTCTGCTTCTGTCGGGGGTGGGATGATCCCTATCCTTCCCGAAACTTCCTCCACCGGCACGGCCATTGCAAGCTCCGCAGATTCGTCAGTGGGAGAGAGAATGGAAACGGATCTAATCACCTGTCCGTCCTGCGGGAAGAGCTACCCTGTGCCGCTCAAATTGCGGCAAAAGGGGCGGTTACAGGTGCGTTGTCCAAGTTGTGGCAAGCGTTTCCAGCTTCGACATCCCGAAACTCAGCTGCCGGAAGTTGAGGTGCCCGTTCCCGTGGCAGAGGTCGAAATTCAGCCCGGGGATCAGGAATTACCCACTTCGACGGCAAATTCCGGCGCAGCCGGGGATATCTCTATCCTACCGACACCCATCCAGGATCCGGCCCAAATGGCCAGGCGCAGCAAGCGTTTGGCCCGGGCTCTGATCAGCGATCTGATCCGTGGGCGGGAAAGCGAAAGAAAGAAATCACTGGAAGAGGGCACCATAATCCTTATTTTTGGGGATAGTATACGCAGGGCCTGGGAAGAATTCGGTCGCCAGGCTCCTGCGGACTTCGCAGATGCACCTCGCTACTTCAGGGAAGCTTTGAATGAAATCCTTGCCGAAGGAAAACCTCTCTTCTAGGGGCAAACTTATGGGTCCCCGTTTTCGGATCATTCCGGAAATGACAGACGGCGTACGCCTCAGTGTGGAACTGGAAATTCCCAGCGATCTGCGCTACGTGGGAGCGGCGGCAGGATACTTCTCGCGCTTAGCCCGTGAACACGGATTCCCCGAAATCGTGTGGGCGGAAAATCTTCCGCTGGCCATGGACGAGGCTGTCACCAACGCCATCCGTCATGGAAACGGCGAGAGCGAGAGCAAGCGGGTCAAGCTCGAGGCTCGCATAGAAAAGGGTGAACTGAATATCCGCGTTCAGGATGAGGGCGAAGGATTCGATCCCGATTCACTGCCCGATCCGCGCGAGGATGCCAGCATTTTCCGCACAAGCGGCCGCGGCGTCTTCCTCATGCGAACGCTTTGCGACGAGGTCTGCTACGAAGACTCCGGCCGCTGCGTATCCATGCTGTTTCGCAAAGATGATGTAGAGGAAGCCTAGTCGCTTTCCCACTGACCCTCGTCTTCCCACTTCTTCAGTGAAATCTCCGTCAGCAAGTTGTCGATCTGGCTGCGCACCCGCGCGTTCTGGTCGGGCTCGAAGAGAACTTTCTTGATTTGACCGTGCCGGTCTTTCTTCACGTATCGAATGGATTGCAGGTCGCGCATGGGCACGAGGATGTCCCGGCTTGCGCGCACTTCCAGGGCGGTGCCTTCTTGATCCTCGGTGGGATTGTTGTAGGGATGCATACCCAAACCCCAACCATAGGCCGTGAGCGTGCCCAGCAAAACCTTCAGCGTGTTCTGCCCCTGGACGGTGTCCAGATCGAGATCTTCGGCAATGCTTCGTTCCACTTTTTCGATGAGGGGAACGAGCCGTTCGAGGATATCCTCGGGAAGTTCTAGATTCAGAAAACGAGCGAACATCTTCTGGACGACGATATGCGTTTCAGCCATGGCTTCTCCGGAAATGATTCTGTTACGAGATGGAACCGAACTCGCGGTTCGAGTTTTGCAAGATCCGCGCCGGAGCTTGACACAACTCCCTGTAACGGCCTAGCTTGAAGTACCGGATCAGGCGTCCAAGGTCCTTTTTTCGAGTCAAAGGAATGACGAATATGCGGCGATCCCTGACAATTCTGATGCTCATGGCCTTTGCGTGGGCGGTTTCGGCCGAATCTCCAAGCCATCCCATGGCTTCCTCGCCGGAAACCAGCCTCAGCCTTGAGAACTCTTCGCTCCTGCAATGGGGGCCCAGCACCTTGGGCTTCAGCCAAACATGGGGCGCGGGGGAAAGTCGGTCACAGGGCTTCCTACTCAAGGAGTTCCGCTCGCAGCTCCACCCGAGTCTGGTCTTCAGCGCCAATTTCGGAATGAGTTTCGAACCGGGCGCCATGAGCGGCAGACAGGACGGCAATGCCAGCTTCGTGATCCCCCAGGCCACCCTCACCTGGACGCCCGCCGAAAACACCATGATCCGCCTGCAATTCTCTCAGGGCAGAAGCTGGAGCGACCCGAGTTACTTCGGTGGGCGCTATGGCTACGACCTGGGTTACGGCCGTCCCGATCCCTTCGGTGAAACGCCCTAAAATCGCTTGACCGTTTATTTTAGCCCGGACTATTCTGCGCTCAAGGTGTGAGAGAAACGCAGTACATTTTAGGAGTCCGGATGCCCCCCATCGCCTGGTATCGTCGCCTGGGCCGTCGTTCTAAACGTAAACAGCTTGTCTCCCAATGGCTTGAGTCCGATGGCCTCGCCTTCGCGCCTTTGCGCGAATGGATGAAGGCGAGTCTTGCCGAGGGGGAGGATGGCGAAGTGGAGGCGGTTTTCGCCGAGATCACCGATCTCAGCCGCGTTCCCACATCAGATTTCCCTGATCTTCTCGATATCAGTTACATGGGCCAGCTCTATGAGCAGGGCCTTCGTATGGCCGATGCCTGGATGGAGCGAGAGCCCGAGGCTTCGGGTCCTTACAATCATGCCGCCCGGCTTTACTCGCAGATGGGGCGCTTCGAGCAGTCCCACGAGCTACACCGTCTGGCGCTGGCACGAAGTGATCAAGCTGCCGAGAGTTACTATCAGTACGGTTGCACTCTGCTGCGCGAGAAGCGACTTGCCGAAGCCGAGACTGCCTTCCGCGAGGCCCTGCTTCTGGATTCCCGATTGGGCAAGGCCTACACCAATCTGGGTTTCGCCCTGGATCGCAAGGGCGACACCGATGGGGCCATCCAGCAATTCAAGCGGGCCATTCAATTGGATCCTCAGAATGCGGCCGGGCATTACAACTTGGGCGCCATCTATGCCGAGCGCGGCGAGTTCGATCTGGCCATTCGCCTTTTCAACAAGGCTCTGGAACTGGATCCCGCCAGCCAGGAAGGCCGCCTGAATCTTGGCCTGGCCCTTTTCAATTCCAATCGTCATGCCGATGCCATCGAGCAATTCGAAAAAGCGCTGGTGCAGAAGCCCGGCAACGGAGAGGCATGGTTCTTCCTAGGGGTGAGTCTATCCCGCATGGGTGCCCATAACCGGGCGCTGGGAGCCTTCCAGAAGGCCAGAGGCTATTTCCCCGAAGATCCTCGGGTTTTGCACTACTTGGGTCTTTGCCATGTGAATCGAAACGAGTATGGAAAGGCCCTGCCGATCTTTAAGCAGGTGCGCGAACTCATGCCCGAAGACGGGCGGAACCACTACTACCTGGGCATCGTCTACGACAAGATAGGCGAGCGCGAGCGCGCGGAGCGGTCTTATCGTAAGGCGGAATCTCTGGGTCACCGGGTGCTTACGCGTGCAGCCGGTCAATTCTAAGGCGGCGGCGTGACCATTTGGGAAAGCTTCATCCTGGGCCTGATCCAGGGCCTCACCGAATTCCTACCCGTAAGCAGCAGCGGACACCTGACCCTCTTCGGCGCCTGGCTTGACGTCTCAGGCGGCGAGGGTGATCCCTATCGATTCTTCGTCGTGGCCACGCATTTCGGCACGCTGCTGGCCATCCTGCTCTATTACCGCCGCGATCTGGGCGAGCTCATCGCCGCCTTCTTCCGCACCCTGGGGCGCGGGGGTCGTCCTCTGGAATTGGATATCCCGCGCCTGAAACTCATCGGAATCATTCTGGCGGGTACGGTGCCTGCGGTGATCGTGGGGCTCACCCTCGACGACACCCTCGAACGGCTCTTTACCGAGCCTTTGCCGGCGGCCATCTTCCTGACGATTACCGGATTCATATTGCTGAGCACGAAGTGGACAGGTCCCAAGGCCAAGAATGAAGTGGGTTGGCGCTCGGGCCTGCTAACCGGATTGGCTCAGGCCTTCGCCATTTTGCCGGGCATCAGTCGCAGCGGCTCAACCATTTCCATGGCCCTGGCCGCCGGGGTTGATCGCAGGGAAGCCGCTCGCTTCGCCTTCCTCCTGGCTATCCCGGCCCTGGTGGGGGCGGCACTCTTCGACACACTGAAGATTGAATCTTTGGCCGCAGTGGATTGGCCCGTGATCCTCGTGGGTATGGTCACAGCCTTTGTGTCAGGCTTCTTCGCGCTGGTCTGGCTCATTCGCCTGCTGGCCAAACAGAGCTTCTGGAAATTCGCCTTCTACTGCTGGGGGCTCTCCGCCCTGGCCCTCGTGATGATCTTCACCGGCAAGCTCTAGTAGAGGCTCTTCACCGCATCCCAGTGCATGATGACGGTAGCCTGCTCGCCGCATTCTACGGGCAAGGCTCCGATGAGCTCACCCGGACAGGGCGAGTTATCCGGAGCGCAGGGTGAGTCGCTCTGCAGGGCAAGGTATCCGTCGCTGATGCCGCAGAACTCCGGATCCTGGCTGATGTTTCCGTTGGAACCTAACTGCCCGGTGAGGGGGCCGGTGTAGTCTCCGCCTGTGTTTCCATAGATGTCATTGCAGATGATGTTCACGCCCACTCCGGTGCCTTGGATCGGAGCCGAGTTTCCCCAGGCGATGATGCTTTCCTCGAGATAAAAGATGTCGTTCATATAAGCGGTGCTCGCGATGGGGGCCAGGTTCTCCACAAAGGATGAGTTAGTCAGGTAACCATCGGTGGAGTCGGCAAGGTAGGCCACACCGCCGGTGAGGGTGGCGCTGTTTTGCCAGTAGACCCCATCGCTCATCACCACGCTTCCCGTGGAACCTGCGGCCGTGGCCACCACACCTCCGCGATCGTTGGCGTGATTGTTTTCGAAACGTCCTCCCCAGATGGGGAAATAGTTCTGTCCCGTGCCGTAAAGGCAGCCGCCCTGATCGGCGATGTTAAGGCGAAAGAAGCAATCCACCACATAGACTTCCGTGTCCTCGTTGTAGATCGCTCCGCCGTAATCGGCTTGATTGTTTTCGAAGATGCAGGCGCGGAAATCCATCCACAGGATGTTCGAGATGATGGCAACGCCTCCATTGCCATCCGGAGCGATGCCACCTCGAAAAGTCAGATAGTCGAAACGGAAGCCCTCGTTACCTGGCTCGACCAGTATGATGGCGCGATGAGGGGTTCGTGTGGCGGTGTCTGCGAGATCGATGATGACGTCTTCAGCGTTTCCCGTATTGCCCATGATTCGGAACTTCTTGTTGCCGGGATCCAGATCCCAATTGCCCGGTCCCGTGAAGATGCCGGCGCCGAGGAAGATGGTCTGGTCGCTGGCGGTGGCATCAAGGGCGTCCTGAATGGTGGGGTAGTCCCCCGAACCGTCGGGATTGACGGTCACCGCCTGGGTGAAGACGGCCAGGGTCAACAGCAGCAGCACGATAGAAAGTGTCTTCATAGAATCCTCCCACTTGTCCCATCCCTAGTGTGAGTCTAGCGGAGTCCCGACGGTGTTCAACCCGAATTTTGGTGATGGGAGACCGGTGACTGCCTTCTTGACCCTCTCGGGTCCTTTCCCTACTATGCTGCATTACTCATTGAACTTTGGGCACTTCCGTAATTGGCCCGCGGGCCGGAGCATCAACATGAGCACCCGTAGCAGCAGTATGGACAAGACCTACGATCCCACAAATCTGGAGCGCGAGCTCTACGAAATCTGGGAACGCGAAGGCTATTTCGAGCCTCGCCCCGATTCGGAAGGCCGCGATCCCTACGTCATCGTAATTCCGCCGCCCAATGTTACGGGAATTCTTCACATGGGGCACGTGCTCAACAACACGCTGCAGGACATACTCATCCGCTGGAAGCGCATGCAGGGTTACGAGACCCTCTGGGTGCCTGGCAGCGATCACGCGGGCATCGCCACGCAGAACGTGGTGGCGGGCAAGTTGCGCGAGGCCGGACAGAACCCGCGGGAAATGGGCCGCGAAGCCTTCCTGGAAAAAGCCTGGGAATGGAAGGACGAATACCAGTCGCGCATCATGGGACAGCTGCGCCGCCTGGGTTGCAGCCTCGACTGGAGCCGCGAGCGATTCACCCTCGACGATGGGCTCAGCCGCGCGGTGGGCAAGGTCTTCATTGACCTTTACAATGAAGGACTCATCTACAAGGGCCACTACATCGTCAACTGGGATCCCATGTATCAGACGGCGCTCAGCGATGAGGAAGTGGAATTCAAAGAAGTGCAGGGCAAGCTCTGGCACTTCCGCTATCCCATGGAAGATGGCGATGGCTACCTCGTGGTCGCCACCACCCGGCCCGAAACCATGCTGGGCGATACCGGTGTCGCCATCAATCCGGCTGACGGAAGCAAAGACGGCTTCCGCGGCAGACGCTGCACGCTGCCACTGGTGGGGCGAAGCCTGCCGATTATCGAGGATGAGTTTGTGGATCCCGAGTTCGGCACGGGCTTCGTGAAGGTGACACCCGCCCACGATCCCAACGACTTCGAAATGGGCAAGCGCCACGATCTGGAAGAGGTCGTGGTCATCGGTCCCGATGGCCACATGAACGAGGCCGCCGGCGAATTTGCGGGCATGGATCGCTTCAAAGCGCGCAAGGCCATCGTGGCCAAGATGGAAGAACTGGATCTGGTCGAGAAGATCGAGGATTACACACATTCGGTGGGTCATGGCGATCGCAGTGGTGTGCCCATCGAGCCCTATCTGTCCGATCAGTGGTTCGTGAAAATGAAGCCGCTGGCCGAGGCGGCCATCGAGGCGGTCCAAAGCGGCGAGGTCACCCTCACGCCGCCGCGCTGGGAAAAAACCTATATGCACTGGATGGAGAATATCCGCGACTGGTGCATCAGCCGGCAGCTCTGGTGGGGGCATCGCATACCCGTGTGGACGAATGCCGAAAGCGGCGAGCAGAAGGCCAGCCTGGATTGTCCCGGAGATTCCGCAGAGTGGACCCAGGATGAAGATGTGCTGGACACCTGGTTCTCCAGTTGGCTCTGGCCCTTCAGCGTGCACGACTGGCCGGATGAAACCGAGGCACTGAAGAAGTATCACCCCAGCAACGACCTGATCACCGCGCCGGAAATCCTTTTCTTCTGGGTGGCGCGCATGATCATGGCCAGCAAGCGCTTCGTGGGCGAGAAGCCCTTCGACCGCGTCTTCCTGCACGGCATCATCCGCGACAAGCAGGGCCGGAAGATGAGCAAGAGCCTGGGCAACAGCCCCGATCCCCTGGATCTCATGGATCAGTACGGCGTGGACGCCGTGCGCTTCTCAATGACCATGCTCACGCCCTGGGGCGGCGACTATCTCTTCGAAGACAATCACATGGAGATGGGCCGCAACTTCGCCAACAAGCTCTGGAACGCCAGCCGCTATGTGCTCGGACACATGGACGAGCATGGCATCGAGGCCGCGCTAACAGGCGCGCCGGGCGAGGATGCCTTCACCAACTGGATCGCCGCTGAGTGGAAGGGCGTTCCGGCCTCGAAACTGGGCGAAGCCACGCGTGAGGATCGCTGGATTCTCAGCCGCCTGCTCGCGGTGAAGGAGAAGGTGGATCGCGATCTCGGCGACTTCCGATTCAACGACGCCGCCCGCGCCCTCTACGATTTCTTTTGGAAAGAGTACTGCGACTGGTACCTGGAACTGACCAAGCCTCGTGTTTTCGGCGACGACGAAGCCGCGCGCCTGCGTGCCTTGACCACGGCCGGTTCTGTGCTTCACGCAACGCTGCGCATGTTGCACCCCTTCACGCCCTTCATCACGGAGGCCATCTGGGAGCGCATTCCGGGCGCCGAAGATCGCATCATCACTGCGCCATGGCCCGAGCCGCCGACTGAATTCCGCGATGAAGACGCCGAGAGCGAACTGAGCCTTCGCATGGACGTGATCACCGCCATCCGCAATTTGCGCGCCGAGGCCCGCTTGAATCCCGGCAAGCAAGTTCGCCTGATTTTCCGCACCGAGCGTGAAAATCGAAAAACGCAACTGGAAGCGGCGCGCCCCTTCCTGGCCAGCCTTGCCAAGGTGGAAGACTTCAGCATTGAAGCCCCCGGCGGCGAGAAGTTGAAAAATGCGTCCAGCGCCTTCCTCGACGGCCTGGAAATCTGGATGCCCCTGGCCGGTCTAGTGGATCTGGAAGAAGAGGCCGCGCGACTTCGCAAGGAAGTGGCGAAAGTCGAAAAGGAAGTGGGCGGCATGGAGCGCAAGCTGGGTAGCGAGGGCTTCACGGCCAAGGCGCCGCCCGAGGTGGTCGAAGGCGTGCGCGAAAAGCATCGCCTGGCCAGCGAACAACTGGCGAAGCTGCGTGAGAGCCTTGCCAATCTGGAGGATGCCTGATGAATCCCGAGCGCACCATCGGCGAAACCCTGCGCATTGCGCGGGAAAGCAAGGCCTTGACCTTGGAAGAGCTGCGCGACAAAACCCGCATTGCTCTGTCGGTGCTGCACGCCCTCGAACGCGATCGTTTCAGCGAGTTGCCAGGGCCCATCTATGTGAAGAATCACATTCGCGTGCTTTCTGAGTTGCTCGATCTAGACCGCGACTCATTGCTAGAACGCTACGAGGAAGCGGTGACGGGTGAGAAGGCTCAGCCCGCCGAAGAGGCGGTCTGGTCCGAGGAAAACGTGCGCGAAGTACGTTTCACGGGTTGGCGGCCGGGACGGACTTTCTGGGCAGTGCTAATTGCCGTGGTGTCCATCGTACTGATCATCGTCTGGGCGCCTTGGAAATACTTCGGCGGGAACGAAGGTGTAAGGCCGGTTGCTGTTGAACAGAGTCCGCAAGATGAAGTTGTCACTTTGCCCGCTGTCCCCTTGGAAGATTTTCCCTTCTTGCCCGAGGGTTATGAGGCGACAGCGCCCTCTCAAAGTGAGCAATCCATTGTGCTGCGAATCGAAGCCGGCGGAGATGCCCGCGTAATTGTAAATGTGGACGATCGCCGCAACATCTTCCGAGATCTGGAGGCCGGCAGCGTGTGGGTTTTGGAAGGCGAGGAATACTTCTACATCAGCGCGGTCAACCTGGATAAGCTCACGCTGAGTCTCGATGGCGAAGCGCTGGTTCTGCCTGAAGCGCCCAGTGGAGAGATCAGCGGTTATCGCATCGACGCGGCCAGCGTGGGCCGCGAGTGATTTCGCCCGATTCGACTCCGCTATTCCAACTAATAGAACATGACTTATCCGCCGTCCACCCGGGTGGACTTATGGGTGGCTCCCGGCGGCAAGAATCGTGCCCCGTGGTCGCTATAACAGGTTGTAAATAATGAAATTAGCTCTTGATTTACGCATCCCATTTCACTATATTCCTTACATCCTCCCCGCTCTCCTCTCCTCCCGGAGACTTCAATTTTGGAGTGGGAAATGTCCGAACAATTCGATGCGAAATCCATCCATGCGCGGCTGCTCGCGGCCGTCGCTGCAATGCGTATGGCCGAAAGTCAGGCCGTCACCCTTTTCTCGGAAGTCATGAAGCGAAAACTCTATCGCGGGCTGGGCTATGCCAGCATTCATCTCTATGCGGAAGAAGCCCTCGGCTTCTCACGCACTAAGACCTACGAGTTCATCCGCCTGGCCGAAGCACTCGATGAGCTTCCGGGGCTCAAAGATCAAATCGAGTCCGGCGACCTGCCCTGGACCAAGGCCCGGGAAGTGGTGAAGGTGGCCACGCCTGAGACCGAGAAGGAATGGCTGGCCCTGGCCGAAAGCAAGAGCCGCCGGGATTTGGAAAAGGAAGTCGCTGTAAGCCGGGCCAAGCGGGATAGCGCTAAGGATGAAGACCAGTCTGTACTCTTGGAAAGTGATTCCAAGACCCCCGTGGCGGCGACGGCGCAGTCCTTGACACTGCGCCTGTCACCGCTTGGCAAGGCGCGGCTGGAGGCCATGTGCGAGAAGCTCATGAAGAAACACCATTGTAGTCGCGAGCAGGTGCTGCTCATGGCGTTGGAGTCTTTCTGCGCCGAGTCCACCCGGGTGGACGGCGCATCGCCCTATCAGGTGGTGGTGCAGCAATGCCCGGAATGCGAATCGAAATCGGTGGGGGCGGAGCGCCATCGCTTGAGCTCTGCCGAAAGCGCTCAGATCGAATGCGACTCACAGGTGCTCGCGGCGGGCATGCGCAAAAAGGCAAGCATCTCACCGGCACGAAGGCGGGCGGTGCTCGCGCGCGACGGGCACCGATGCCAGGCCGAGGGCTGCCGGGCCACAAGTTTCCTGGAAGTGCATCACCGCAAACCGCGCAGCCGTGGCGGCGACAACAGTGAGGCAAACCTGATCACGCTTTGTTCAAGCTGCCATCGGCATCTGCATGAGCGAGGGAGTTCACTTCCCGAGAAATTGAGTCCCAGACACGCCATGGCACGGTTCCAGGGTTGAGAACTCGTTATATTCTCGTAGAAACGAAGTGGGGTGACGGGTTATGCTTATCTAGGTGATGTTCACTGGAATCGCATACAGATCAAGGGATCTATGAACAAGTCTCTTACGACATTCCTTGGGACGCTCAGCCTGTTTCTGCTGTTGGCCATGTCGGTTTCCTTCGAGATGGTGGGTGGAGATGATCCGGCTTCCTCTCACAGGCACAAGGTCCTGATTGGAGTGCCATTCTCCGGGGCGATTGAAGGCTGGAATAGATCAGAACCTGATTCCCTTTGGGGCTATGTCTACGATGCGGTGGGGGATACCGTCATCACAGGCTTCGTAGGGATCGTGATCGTGGACGGCTTTCCAGGCTTTCCTAGAACCCAAGTTCCTGTTCAACCAAATGGTTTTTGGGGAATAAATATTAATCCTGCCACCAGTGTTCCTGAATGGCCAGATTATCCTGAAGACATTCCTGTTAGTAATCCTAAACCTGGAGGGCATGGTTGTAGTGTTTCTATTACCTCAGCTCCAACTTACTCAAATCCAACCTTTGCAATGGACAGAACTCCAACTGAAGGATTGGTAGAGTTAATTTCTGCTGATGGCAGTTGTTTTAACAGATATTCAGAGCCAGTAACAGTAGATGGAGTAACCCAACACAACCTCCCAACAAGAAGCTCAACAGTAAGTACTTGTGTAGGAGACCATGTAGTTCCGACACAGGAAGATTATAATGAATTGTCAAATAATGAAAGTTTATTTTATATTACTCTAGAATGGGATTTAGCAGGTAGAGCATGGAAATCTCAAGTAGACACTTTGCATATTGGTAATTCTGATAAATTAACTTATTTTATTCATGCAGGTACTGATCCTGAAGTTGCTGAACTAATTAGAAATTCTCCTAATTGCATTAGGTGTGTAAATCCTTATTGGAATGGAAGAGAACCTGTAGAAGTTTATACTGTTGAAGAAGCTGAAGCAAGACTTCATCCAGATTCAGGAGATTTTAGAGTTTTAGATATAGATATTAATTGGAGTTCAGGCACATATGGAATTCTTAATTCAATAGACATGGCATTTCCTAACTCAGTAGGGTCAATAGAAAATCCCGGAGCTTGGAAAAAAGAGATTTTAGAAGTTGGACCTGGAAATCCAGGTAGTTATGAAGGAGAACCAACACCTTTTTCAGTTGGACAATATGTATTTATGATAGAAGGAATAAATGCAGCTCAAAGATTTAATGGTTTTTATCCTAATGATTTATATCAACCTTTTGAATAAGAAAATAAAAATAATTAATATACTGTTACATCATCTTCAGTGTATAGATAAAAGTTTCCTACATTACTAAATTCACAGCATGCTTTTTGGTGAGGTACATCTTCTGTAATCTCAGTCACACCATCAAAGTCATGTGATAGGCAGGATGCAATCTGGGGTGGACTTGAGCCCGGCAACTCGGCAGTTTGGATGAGTGGTTGGAACCGGCTTGGAAACTGAGATCTTCTAACAGTCCACCTGGGTGGATTCTGGGCTCGATGAAATCCGCAGGTAAAAGGAGCATTAGTTGGCACAGTATGTGTTATAAGGCTAGACATACTGTGTCGTATAGTGCTATGCGTGGGGCGCGAATTAAGGGTGGCGAAACAAGCTGAGGTATCCGAAATGGACAGCGCTCAACTTCGAAAGCGGATTCCCTTCGAGGAATTCGATTACCAGCAACTGCTCGATTGTCTTACTCAGTACAGCCAGCCGCGGGCCAAGATCAGTACCATGCTGAAGAGCGGTGTGATTATCCGCATCAAGAAGGGGATCTACGTCTTCGGCGAAGGCTTCCGGCGTGCCCCTGTTTCTCGCGAAATCTTGGCCAATTTGATCTACGGCCCGTCCTACATCTCCCTGGACTACGCACTGCAGCTTCACGGTTTAATCCCCGAGAGGGTCGAGGAGTTGAGCTCCGTCAGCCTCGGCCGCTCACGCCATTTCGATACACCGCTTGGGCGATTTTCCTATCATCGGCTGTCCATGGCGAAGTACCGAGGTGGTGTCATGCGATCGGAGCTTCCCGACGGAAGGGCCTACCTTTTGGCGACTCCAGAGAAGGCGCTTCTCGACAAGCTGCACAAAGAGCGTGGATTGGGGATTCGTACGCAGTCAAGTCTGGGCAACTACCTCGTCGAGAATCTCCGGATCGATCGCTCGGATTTGGAGCAACTGGACACCGGCTTGATCGGGGACCTAGCAAGGCAATCCCGATCCAGGATCGGACGACTCTTACAGGGAGTCGTCGCACATCTTCAGGGGAAGAATTGATGCACGAAGCGCTCAGGCAAATGATGGATCAATACTCGATCCAAACCGCGGACGAGGGCATCCACGCGCTAAGGGAAGTCACGCAGGAACTGGCTTTGCTTGGTCTTGGCCGGGCCAAGTTCTTCGAACACGCCGCCTTCTATGGTGGAACTGCGCTTCGCATCGTTCATGGCCTGGACCGCTTCTCCGAAGATCTCGATTTCACCTTACTCGAGGCAGATCCGAATTTCCGCCTTGACCGATTCACGAATGGGCTTTCGCAGGAACTACGAGGCTTCGGTTTCGAAGTTGAAGTCTCCGTTCGTGAGAAGGTCCATGATTCGGCTATTCAGTCGGCATTCTTGAAGGGAAACACCCGGAGGCAGCTTCTTGAGATCGGAGTTCCCGATGAGTTCGCCGCCTTGGTGCCTACAAATCAGAAGCTGAAGATCAAGCTCGAGGTCGACACGGATCCACCTGGGGGATTCATTTCGGAGATGCAAACCCTGCTTCGGCCCATTCCTTTCGCGGTACGCGTGTGCAGTCTGCCGGATCTCTTCGCGGGCAAGCTGCATGCGGTCCTCTTCCGGCGTTGGAAGAGCCGGGTCAAGGGGCGGGATTGGTACGATCTGGTCTGGTTTGTGGGCAGGAAGGTGCCTGTCAATTTGGCCCACCTGGAGCAACGCATGCGCCAAACAGGCGATTGGGTTTCCGATCACTCTCTAAGGTCAAAAGACCTCGATGACTTGTTGATCGAGGCTATCGCAAAATTGGATGTCGATCAGGCCCGAGACGAAGTGAAGCCCTTCCTCAAGAATCCAAGCTCAGTGGCGCTTTGGTCACCAGAGTTTTTTCGGGACATCGCAGGCCGAATTCAAACCTAGACATGTAGATCGGCCAGACAAACGTCCACCCGGGTGGACGAGGTATCCGACGTGGCAGCGAGGTCGCCATTTGGCGAGACTCGGCTGAATCTCGATATCGCTTCGTTGTCATTGTATAACTCCTGCTGCCCATGCAATGGACACCTGGACAGAGAAGCTCTCATATAAGCTCGACCGTTCCTGGTGGAGTATGACGGTCTTTTGGAGAAATCCAGGGTGGAATGTTAGCCACTGTTCCAGCTCAACCTTTTGGATTCTCGCTTGCATTGGCTATCTGAATTGATATTCCGACGAGCCACAAGTGGAGATTCTTACTCGATGACGAATACGAACTCACGGCGGCCTGTGGAGTCGATTCAACAGCGCATTCTGCTCATTCGTGGTGAAAAGGTGATTCTGGACGCTGATTTAGCCGAGTTCTACGGTGTGCAAACCAAACGATTGAATGAGCAGGTGAAACGCAACGCAGGGCGATTCCCCTCCGACTTCATGTTCCAACTATCCCAATGGGAAAAGGATGAGGTGGTCGCAAACTGCGACCACCTTTCCACGATGAGCAGATCCAAGGTATCCTAAAGGCAATCAAGCAGCTGATGAGTCCAACAAAAGTTCCGAAGAAGCGGCGAATCGGCTTTGAGTCGCCTAGATGAGTCCGATTCAAGACGGATCAAGCAAAGGATTCCCTGGTTCCTACCTGACTTGATGGGTGAAATCAGCGGTTGGCGCATCGACGTGGCGGCGAGCTAAGGCTTCTTTCGTCCTCCCGGGTGGACGATGTATCCGGTGCACTCGCCGCTAAAATGTGCTAAATAGTTCCCATGTCCCGATTCAAACTACACGCGCCCTTCAAGCCCACCGGCGATCAGCCTCAGGTCATCGAGCAGCTGACCGAGAGCATCATGGCGGGCAACAAGTACCAGACCCTGCTCGGCGTGACCGGCAGCGGCAAAACCTTCACCATGGCAGAGGTCATCGCGGAAACCGATCTGCCCACTCTCATCATCAGTCACAACAAAACCTTGGCAGCTCAGCTCTATGGCGAGTTCCGCGGCTTCTTTCCCGAGAACGCCGTGGAGTTTTTCATCAGCTACTACGATTACTATCAGCCCGAGGCCTTCGTGCCGTCCACGGGCACCTACATCGATAAAGACGCGTCGATCAACGAGGAAATCGACCGCCTGCGAATGAGCACCACCAGCCAGCTCATGATGCGCGACGATGTCATCGTAATCGCCTCAGTGAGCGCCATCTATGGCCTGGGAAATCCCAATGAGTTCAAGCGCCTGGTGCTCAAGCTCAAGGTGGGGGAAGAGCGCGGCCGTCCATCGATTTTACGAACCCTGGTGGACATGCAGTACTCGCGCAATGATGTGAACTTCATGCGCAGCACCTTTCGCGTACGTGGCGACGTGATCGAAGTCTATCCGCCCTATGAAGACATCAGCTATCGCATTGAGCTGTTCGGCGACGAGGTGGATTCCCTTTCCGCGGTGGATCCTCTCACTGGCCGCACCCAGGAGAAGCTTCAGGAAATGGCTCTTTTCCCCGCGCATCATTTCGTGACGGGGCGAGAGCGCGTGACCCAGTCCATCGATCAGATCGGCCGCGATCTGGAAGAACGACTCAACGAGTTCCGCGAGGGAAACAAACTGCTGGAAGCCCAGCGCCTGGAAAATCGCACGCGCTATGACATGGAAATGCTCAGCGAAATGGGTTTCTGCACGGGCATCGAAAACTACTCCCGCTATCTGGACGGGCGCAATCCCGGCGACCGCCCGCTCTGCCTGCTCGACTATTTCCCAGAAGACTTCCTCATCATCCTGGATGAGAGCCACGTGACGGTGCCGCAGATTGGCGCCATGTACGCCGGCGATCGCAGTCGTAAAAACACTTTGGTTGAGCACGGTTTTCGCCTGCCCAGTGCGCTAGACAATCGCCCCCTGCGTTTCGAGGAGTTCGAAGCTCTCACTCCGCGTGCGGTTTTCACCACGGCCACGCCGGGACCCTATGAATTCAAGATGAGTGGCAAGAATGTTTTCGAACAGGTGATTCGTCCCACGGGTCTGCTGGATCCACAAATCGAATTGCGTCCCAGTCGTCATCAGGTGGATGACCTGCTGGGCGAAGTGCGCGATCGCGTGGCGCGCAAGGAACGCACCCTGGTGACCACACTTACCAAGCGCATGAGCGAGGAACTCACCGACTACCTGCTCGCCAACGGAATTCGCGTGGCCTACCTGCACAGCGACATCAAGGCTCTGGAGCGCGTGGCGATTTTGCGCAAGCTTCGCCTGGGCGAGATCGACGTGCTGGTGGGCATCAATCTTCTGCGCGAAGGACTCGATCTGCCTGAAGTTTCCCTGGTCGCTATTCTGGATGCCGATCGCGAGGGCTTCCTTCGCAGCCATACCAGCCTCATTCAAACCGCCGGCCGCGCCGCCCGCCATGAAGACGGCCGGGTCATCCTCTACGCCGACAAGCAGACCGATTCCATCAAGGCGGCTGTGGAGGAAACGAGCCGTCGCCGAAAATTGCAGGAAGCGTATAATAAGGAGCATGGCATCACGCCGCAGGGCATCCGCAAGAGCGCGGCGGAGATCGAGTCTTCGACCATGGTGGGCGAGAGCAAGAAGAAGGAAGGCGAGGCGGGGGCGCATCGCATTGCCTCACGTTTCGAACACATGGTACTGGCCGAGCGCATTGCCGAACTGGAGCGTGAGATGCGCGCCGAAGCCGACGCGCGGCGCTTCGAGGCGGCGGCCAGCCTGCGCGATCACATTGAAGAATTGAGGCTGCAACTGGCGGCCGATGGGAGGCAAGATGAAGGATCCATGGCTTAGCTGGCCATCCGATCTGCGAGATGCGGCCACGGCCCTCATCGATCTCGCCCTGGCTGAAGATCTGGGCGAGGGAGATCTCACGGCCGAGCATTTTGCTTCCGGCAAGAAACTGCTACAAGTGCGGCTTGTGGCGAGGCAGCGGGGAGTGTTGGCGGGACTGCCGCTTTTCCTGCAGGTATTTCAGCGCGTTTCGGGTGGTGAGATCAATCTGTTGGAATTCACGGAAGACGGCAGTGAATTTGCCGAAGGCTCCGTGCTTGCGAAGATCAGCGGGCCTGCCGCAGCGATCCATTCGGCAGAACGAACGGCCCTCAATTTTCTGCAGCGTCTCTCGGCGGTGGCTACCCGTGCGGCTCAGGCAACAGAAAACAGCGTGGGTCCCGTGGTTCTGGACACGCGCAAAACCACGCCGGGTTATCGCCTGCTTGAAAAATACGCCGTGCGTACAGGCGGCGGCGCGAATCATCGCCTGGGGCTATTCGACGCGGTCATGGTCAAGGACAACCACAAGGAAGCCTTGGGCGGCATGGAAGAGGTCATGGAAAAAGTGGCCCACCTGCCCGAGGGTTTTCCCGTCTATGTGGAAGTGGACACGCTGCTTGAACTCGGCCAATTGCTGTCTCACTCGGCCAAGGCTCGAGTCACACGAGTTTTGCTGGATAACTTCCCTCCCGCCCACGCTGAACAGGCCGTGGCCCTTCGAAGCGAGCTGGGTGGCGGTCCCGAATTTGAAATCTCGGGTGGTCTTTCGGCGAAGGACCTGGCCGATCCGCATTACAAGGATATCGAGTACGCGAGCCTGGGTGGCCTGACCCACGGCGGCGGCGCCATCGACCTGGCCCTCGAGGTGGATGCATGAGCCGTACGCCTGAGCGTGAAGTGGCTTTCAAGGCTGCCTTGCGTGGGGGCTGGGGACATCCGTTGGAAATTCATGATGAACTTCAGAGCACGCAGGATCGCCTGAGGCAGTTGGCCGATCATGGTGATCCGGCTGGCGCATGTGTCATGGCCGATTTTCAGGCCGGCGGTCGTGGCCAACATGGACGCCTCTGGCAGGTCAAGCCCGGCCAGGGCTTGCTCTTTTCCCTGCTACTTCGCCCAGAACTTTCGGCCGCCGATTTGGGTGGCCTGCCACCACTGGTGGCTTCCCTGGCCTTGCTTCGAAGCCTGGCGCCCCTGGAACTTGACCTTTCCCTCAGGTGGCCCAACGATCTCTATGCCGGACCCCGCAAATTGGCCGGTTTGCTCATGGAGGGCCGCATCGAAGGGGGGAATTATCGCCACATCGCTCTGGGCGTCGGCCTGAATCTGGGGCAGGCGCGCATCGATTTCCCGCCGGAGCTTTGCGAAAGGGCTGTTTCCCTGCGGCAACTACTCGGTCAGGTTCCCCTGCCCGAGGACATCCTCGCCGGCTTCCTTTTCGAAATAGAAAAACTCTGGAAGCGGCTGGAAACTGGAGACGGATCCGCCCTGGTCCAGGAATGGAAAAGCCATTGGCCCGATGAGGGGCGCGTGGTGCGCACCACCGACGGCCTGGGCCAGGTCGTGGACGTGAACGAGCAGGGTGGGCTGCTGCTGCTGAAAAACACCGGTGAACATCTTCTTTATGACAGTAGCTCTATCCTCAGATGGGAGGGCCCCTGATGGCCGACCTGCTCTGCCTCGACCGCGGCAACTCCGGCCTCAAGGGCATTCTCTACGATGGAAGCTGCGCGGTGGCCCGTCCCAAGTTTGATGATAACTGGCGCAGAGCTCTCATCCGAATGCCTCTGGATAAAATCGACGTGGCCCTCTGCTCCGTAGCGCCGTCCCGCGACGAGGAGATGCTCGCCTTCCTCGCCGAGAAGGGCGTCGAAACCTGGACGCTTAAAGGCCACAGCGAAGTTCCCTTTCCCGTGGACATCCGAGGCCGCGAGACCCTGGGTGCCGATCGCCTGGCCAACATGGCCGCCGCCCACTTCAATCACCGTTTTCCCGCCATTGTGGTGGATGCAGGCAGTGCCGTGACCCTGGATCTCATGGATGCCGAAGGCCGATATCGCGGTGGATTGATCATTCCCGGTCCTCGGCTTTGGCTCCAGGGCCTGGCCGACGGTGGAGAGTTGCTGCCCGAAGTGGATCTCTCGGGAGAAATCCCGATTCTGGGGCTTGAGACTGACCAGGCTCTCGCGGCAGGTGCAGTCTGGGGCCTCAGGGAGGCCGTTCAGGGCCTGATTGTTCGTCTGGGGGCCTTGATTGAGGAACCCATCTCGGTCATCCTCACGGGCGGTGCAGCGCCGCTGCTGCTGGAATCCTGGCGCGGCGAAACACCGAAGCTCGAGAAAGATTGGACGCTTCAGGGATTGGCCGCCCTCTACCGCTGGACCCACCACTAGATTTTGGCGGGGGACAGGCGGCTGGAGACTGGCGACCAAAAAGAACCCCGGCCCTGAGCGAGAGGGCCGGGATTCCGGGAGAAGCCTGCTCCGGAGGAGTAATTCCGGTGCAGTGATGGAGCAAATTGGACGATCCTCAGGGAGAAGCATCGGACGTCGTCCAGTAACAGGTATCGGCCCCGAGCCCCGTCTCTGAAGCGTTAATTTCTTGTCAGGCAATCGCCCGAAGGGAATGGCCATGGGCAACGAAATCCGCGTGGGTTGGAAAGAAAGAGTCCAGTTTCCCCTTTGGGGCATGACCTTGAAGGCTCTATTGGATCCCACAGCGCCCCTTTCCACCCTGGCGGTGGAAAGAGTCGAGTCTCTGGGACGCATGCGCGACGAAGAAGGTCGCCGCCGGCTCGTTCTGCGCCTCGCGGTACCCGTGGCCCGGGGAAAAGGACGCCTCAAGCTGGTCTACGCCTACTATCATCGGCGAACTAAACTGGGTGAAGTAGCTGGCAGACAATACGTTGTGAAGATTCCTCTGCAGCTTGGCGACCAGCGCTTCGAGGCGGAGCTGGCCCTGCTCCCTGCCGAGCGGCGACAGCATTTCCTGCATCTGGGGCGCGAGGCTCTGGCCGGGCGTTTTATCCTCGATGCCTCCGCCAGCTATCTGCACAAGCTGCCGGCCAAGACTTTGGATGCCGATCCCTTCCTGCCTCTTCCCGAGGTTGAAGAAAGTTAAGCCGCCTCTTGCAAGCCCTTAGGGGCCTGGCTATATTGGTCGCGCGCTGGCAGTAGCGCAGCCTAACTGCCAATACCTATGAAATGAAACGACTTGTGGGGCGCCAAGGGGCGATCCCATCAAAGGAGTGAAAATGGCCAAGCAGATCGAGTTCAATATTGACGCCCGCAACAAGCTGAAGTCCGGCCTGGACCAGCTTGCCAACGCGGTGAAGGTCACCTTGGGCCCTCGTGGCCGTAACGTCATCTTGGACAAGAAGTTCGGTAGTCCCACCGTGACCAATGACGGTGTGACCATCGCCAAGGAAATCGAACTGGAGGATGCCTACGAGAACATGGGCGCCCAGCTGGTGAAGGAAGTTGCCACCAAGACCAACGACGTGGCGGGCGACGGTACCACCACGGCGACGCTCTTCGCTCAGGCCATTGTGAACGAGGGCCTCAAGAACGTGACCGCCGGTGTGAATCCCATGTACTTGAAAAAGGGTATCGCCAAGGCCGTTGGGGTCGTGGTGAAGGCCATCGCCGACATGAGCGAAGAGGTCAAGACCCGCGAAGATACCGCCAACGTTGCCTCCATCAGTGCCAACAACGACTCCGAGATCGGTGAGCAGATTGCCGAAGCCATGGAGCGCGTGGGCCGCGACGGTGTCATCACGGTGGAAGAGGCCAAGAGCCTGGACAGTTACCTGGACGTGGTCGAAGGCATGCAGTTCGATCGCGGCTATCTCAGTCCCTACTTCGTCACCGATCCCGAGCGCATGGAAGCGGTGCACGAGAATGCGCTGATCCTCATCCACGATAAGAAAATCAGCAACATGAAGGATCTGCTTCCTGTGCTGGAGAAGGTCGCTCAGACCGGTCAGCCCCTGATCATCATTGCTGAAGACGTGGACGGCGAGGCTCTGGCCACCCTGGTGGTCAACAAGCTGCGCGGCACCCTGAACGTTTGTGCCATCAAGGCTCCGGGCTTCGGTGATCGCCGCAAGGCCATGCTCGAGGATATCGCCATTCTCACCGGTGCCACCGTGGTTGCCGAAGAGACCGGCCGCAAGCTCGAGAGTGCCGACATGAATGACCTGGGCCGCGCCAAGCGCATCACCATCGACAAGGAAAACACGACCATCGTCGAGGGTGCCGGCAATTCGGAAGCCGTGAACGCGCGTGTGAATCAGATCAAGAAGCAGATCGAGGATACGACCAGCGACTACGATCGTGAGAAGCTGCAGGAACGTTCGGCCAAGCTGGCCGGCGGTGTTGCGGTGATCAACGTGGGCGCGGCCACCGAGACCGAACTCAAGGAAAAGAAGATGCGTGTTGAGGACGCCCTCAACGCCACCCGCGCGGCCGTGGACGAGGGCATCGTGCCCGGAGGCGGCGTGGTCTTCATCCGCGTCATCGACGCTCTGGACAAGCTGACCAATCTCAGCGAAGAAGAGCAGGTGGGCGTGAACATCATCCGTAAGGCGCTGGAAGCGCCTCTGCGTCAGATCGCCGAGAACGCCGGTGTTGAAGGCAGTGTGGTGGTGGAGCGTGTGCGCGGTGAGAAGGGCGCCTTTGGCTACAACGCCGCAACGGGCGTCTACGAAGACCTGCTCAAGGTCGGTGTGGTGGATCCTGCCAAGGTGAGCCGCTCGGCTCTGCAGAACGCGGCCTCCATCGCCAGCCTCATCCTGACCACCGAAGTCATCGTCGCTGACCTCCCCGAGGAGGACAAGGGCGGCGGCGGCATGCCCGGCGGCGGTATGGGCGGCATGGGTGGCATGTATTAGCAAGTACTTGAATCAGAAATAGCTGATTGAACAAAGGCCTTGGCGGAAGACGCCAAGGCCTTTTCTGTGTTACTCACCACGAACCAAGGACTTTGTTGATTTGCTGGATAACTACTATTTATGGTGGTTAATACCCTATTGAGTTAAGTAGTCAATCCATAAATGTAGTATTAAGGGTCTTGTTTACTCGGAATCTGTAGGGTATTCTGCTCGCGGTAATTAATAAGCTGAGCATTCTGCTTGTTACGAAAGAGGAGGTTGAAAGGTGTGTGATTTAAGAGACAAGCATCGGCGAATTCTAATGGTGGCTTTGATAATATCGGGCTTCATTTTTCCGAATCTAGTCCAAGCACGGGCTGCAAGTATTGAATGGGGGGAAGGTCGTGGCGGCGATTGTTATGTGACACCTGCATCACTGGATTTCGACGTTGAGTACATAGGAGATAGTGAAGCCAAAACCTTCAGAATCTACAATACCGGGCTGACTACTCTCAACGGTACCATCGACTTGCCAATTGGCACTGATTTTAGCATTTCTCCTCGCAACTATTCCATTCCTCCGGGGATAAACCAATATGTTGAAATCACTGTATCCTACTATCCAAGTGATTGTGGAAATGATAACTACATCATCGATTCTGAAAACGGATGTGGAACGGTAAGCTGCTCAGCGACAGGTCCCGGGCCAGCCGATGGTGAATTTACTCCTTCCAATTTGATTCTAGAAGCTCCGGTAATTGGCCATTTAGCTTTCGATACTTTCACGCTTGAGAATACCGGTTGTGAAAGTATGACGGTACAAGCAAGCACGGATTGTGGCTCTGAGTGGTCGGTCTCTCCCGCTACACCCGTCCTGATCAACCCGGGGAGCAACTCGGAGTTCGGAGTGTTCTACATTCCTGAGGATTGCGGCGATGATTATTGCACCATCGAATTTACAGGTGACTGGGCGGGCGGATTCGAATGCTGGGGTCAGGGACCTTCTGAGGGCCACTGTGACTACACCGGCACCCCACTTGTCTTCGGAGAATTGCCGATTGGCACGAGCGATACCCAGACATTCACGGTGACCAATGACGGCTGCGAAAGCTTTCTGTTTCTTGCTAATGTTGAGTCCGGAAGCGAGGAGTGGGAGATCATCTCGCCCTTATTCGTTCTGCCTCTCGACCCCGGAGAATCGAGAGATGTAGAGATTGCCTATACACCCAGCGATTGCGGCGCAGATGTGGCGCAAATCTCGGTTTCAGGGTTTTGCGATCTGGTGGAATGTACGGGATCGGGAGATGCCCCATTGACCTGTGACGTTTCGCCAACGAATCTTGAATTCAGTGTTTCTGAAGTCGGTCAATACCAGACCAAAACTGTGACGGTTTCAAATCTGGGCTGTGTCACTTACAGCTTCGACCCTACTGAAAATTGCGGCTCCGAATGGAACGTATCCCCTTCGGGTAACATCGAGCTTTCGCCGGGGGAATCCCAGATCTTGGATGTTACCTACTCACCACTGGATTGCGGAGATGACGGTTGTTCGATTTCATTAAGCGCTTTTGATTCACCCTGCGATCACATTTCCTGTACGGCCACGGGGCCCACTGAAATCATCTGCGAAGTCTCGCCGTCAAATCTTGACTTTACCGTCACGGAAATCGGTCAATCGCAGACCAAGCAGGTGACGGTCTCGAATCAGGGTTGCAGCACCTATAGTATCGATCCCGATGAGATATGTGGTGCCGAGTGGAGTGTTTCCCCTTCAAACAGCATAGAACTCGAACCAGGTGGTTCCCAGGTGCTGGATATCACCTACTCTCCACTGGATTGCGGTGATGACGAGTGCTCGATTTCTCTCAGTCCCTTGGATACACCCTGCGATCACATCTCCTGTACTGCCACGGGTCCCAATCAACCTGCCTGTGATGTTTCTCCTGGAATTATCGAGTTATACCTTGAAACCCCTCATGAGGGCAGTGATGAAATGGACATGTTCACCATCAGCAATGAGGGTTGCACGCAATTGACGGGCGATGTCCTACTTCCATCAGGCTCACCCGGCGGTGGACATGACTGGAATTATTACTTCACCTTAATACCCGACCACTATGATCTAGCGCCTGGGGAGTCCCAAAATATCATACTGTATTGGACTCCGAATGATTTCGGTGGACCCTTCCTGTTTACGATCGATACAGGTACGGGTTGTATGAACGTGGACGTGGGGGCGACAACGCCGACATTTTTACTCCAATCTCAGATCAACGGTTTTCCTGGACGTGTTGAGCTAAACTGGGAGATCTCGGAACTACCTGCAAATCTGGACTTCCAAGTCACGGCTTCCGATGGTGTTTCCGATTGGGAAATTCCTTGGACGGGGGACGAAGTTCGTGGATATCAAGCTCTCGATGAATCTCCGGATCTGGCAAAGGGTGGATTGTTCGACTATCAGGTAGATATTCGTGCTGACGGAAATGAGTGGATAATGCTTTGGACAGAGTCCGTAGAATTGGACGCGGTTCAGAGTGCAACGGGAATCCTTGGTGCCTATCCCAATCCATTCAATCCACATACCTCGATCCACTTCACACTTAAGTCGGATACCAAGGTTTCATGGGACATAATGGATATCGCGGGACGAAGAGTGAAGGGCTTCTCAGCGGCCACTTACACGAAGGGTCTCAATGAGATCATCTGGGAGGGACGAGATGATCAGGGTCGCCTTGTTAGTTCGGGTATTTATTTTGCCCAGATGAAGGTTCATGGCTATTCAGAAGTCGTGAAACTGATCTTGCTTCGCTAGGCAGCGATTGACTTGAAATAGAAATCCCCAAGACTTCCATTGGGGATTTTTCTTTATAGTTTCTAAATTGATTCCCATCATCCTTGATCGCATCTTTGTATCAAATCTAGCAAACTCTGCTACCAGGGATTCCGATGAGAACCATTCTGCTCTACATTTGTCTTCTGCCAAGCTTTGCCGTGGCTGGGTTAGTGCAAGTTCCTGCAGACCAACCCACCATCGCTGCGGGACTTACCGCCGCCGCGGCCGGCGACACGGTGCTGGTTGCCTGCGGGCACTACATCGTGGCCGACCTCGTCATGAAAGATGGTGTAACCCTGCGAAGTGCTAACGGCACGGCGGACTGCGTCATCCTCAACGGGCAGAGCGTGAACAAGATCATGACGGGAAGCAATCTCGGCGTGGATACCCGCATCGAGGGTCTCACCTTCCGCTGGGGAAGGGCCACCGATGAAGGCGGGGTAGGATCCGCCCTGGAACTTGTAGATTCCCATCCCACCATTCGCCACTGCGTATTCCTGGAAAGCGTGTCCACCTGGGGCGGCGCCGTATCGGCACTGGGCTCTTTGGTGGTTTTCGAAGATTGTCGATTCGAGGGCAATCGGGCTTATCACTACGGCGGAGCCATCTGGTGCGACGAATTTTCGCCGGCCAACTTCCTGCGCTGCGAGTTCCTCGGCAACGAATCGGGATTGGGTGGCGGCGCGATTTCATCCTACGGATTCTCCTCCGTCACGCTCATCGACTGCCAGCTTCGGGGAAATGAGTCGGCGGCGGGTGCGGGCCTGCACGCCATCACCTCTTCGCCGCTGATGGATCACTGCATCTTCGTGGACAATGTGGCCCTGTCCTACGGCGGAGCTTTCGCATTACAAGGAGGCGATGCCAGCATCGTGCACTGCACCTTCGCCCGAAACAGTGCGCCCCTTGGAAGTGCCCTGGACTACCGGGCCCATGATGGCGGTTATCCGTCCATCCCGAATTTGAGTTGCTCCATTTTAGCCTTCAACGAGGGTAGCCCACCCGTGTCCTGCGTGGATGGCGACGCCTTCGCCTGGGACACCGACATTTTCGGCAACGCCGGCGGCGATTGGACAGGCTGCATGGCCCCGCTCCTGGGTATATGGGGGAATATCTCCGAGGATCCTCAGTTTTGCAGCCACAGCGATTTCATCAATCTTGGGCTACAGCTCGACTCGCCCTGCCTTGTGGAGGGCTGCCTGGGATACATGGGCGCCCATCCCGTGGACTGCGGAGTCGCCAAATCCGAAGTCAGCAGCTGGTCCCAGGTCAAAATCCTTTACTGACGCCCATACGCCGCCTTGACACTGCCCCCGACCCTCCTTAGTCTGAGCCATCCGAAGGGACGCGGGGCATGGATCACATCCGTATTAAAGACATCATCATCTACGGGCACTACGGCGTTTCCGACGAGGAACGCGAAGTCGGGCAACGACTTCTCATGGACCTCGATCTGAAGCTGAACCTGTCCGCGGCCGCAGACAGCGATTCCCTGGCCGATACGGTGAGCTATGAAGAGGTCTACGGTGCTGCTCGTGTGCAAGCCGAAGGGCTTCGCTGTAAGTTGCTCGAGCACCTGGCCGCCAAGGTGGCCGATGCGCTGCTTGAGGCCCACCCGAAGGTGAAGAGCATCAAGGTGGCTTTGAGAAAGATGAACCTGCCCTTTCCCAATACATGCCGTGAAGTGGAAGTCGTGCTCAAGCGGGAGCGAAAAGCTTGAATCTGACGGTGGCCTTTTCCCTAGGCAGCAATCTGGGAGATCGGCAGGCTTATCTGCACGCGGCAGCCCGCAAGCTCGTGGTGGAGCTTGGGGGTGCGAGTTTGAGTTCCCTTTGGGAAACCGAGCCGGTGGAAGTGGAAGATCAACAACCGACCTATTTGAATCTTTGCGTGGCGGGTGAGACCAACTATTCGTCTCGAAGTTTGCTTTCGCTGTGTGCAAGGCTCGAGAGCGAGGCAGGCCGCAAGAGCGCCCACCGAGAGGCTCGGGTGCTCGATGTGGATCTCTTGCTTTTGGCGGACCAATGTGTGGAAGAGACAGATTTGATTCTTCCCCATCCCGGTCTCTCCCGGCGACGTTTTGTCTTGGCACCTCTCGCTGAAGTTTTGCCGGATTGGGTTCATCCCAAGACAGGGAAAATCGTATTGGAAATGTTGGAGGCACTGGGCGAGGAGCAGGCGGCCCGCCTGCACAAGCCCTTGAAGGACTGGTGGAATGACTGAGCTGCTTCGGGAACCGTCCTACATCGTCATAGAAGGCGTCATCGGCGTGGGCAAAACCAGCCTCTCGCAGCTGATCTCCGAAGAAATGAATGCGCGCCTGAACCTGGAAGTGGTGGAAGAGAATCCATTTCTGCGTGAGTTCTATGTGAACCCCTCTGCCAACGCATTCAAAACGCAGATCTTCTTCCTGCTTTCGCGCTTCCGCCAGCAGCAGACTCTCAAGCAGGGCGAGCTCTTCCAGGAAAAGGTCATCAGCGACTATCATTTCGACAAGGATCGCATCTTCGCCAACATCAATCTGAGCGACGACGAGCTTTCCCTCTACAATGTGGTGGCCGATGCCCTGGCTCCGCAGATTCCCACGCCGGATCTCGTCATCTTCCTGCAGGCCTCTCTGGACACCCTGGTGGATCGTGTGACCAAGCGCGGACGTCCCATGGAGCGCGACATGCGGCGCGATTATTTGGAGGCCCTTGCGGAAGCTTACAATCACTACTTCTTCCATTACTCGGGAACGCCGCTCCTGGTGATTAACACCGACAACATCGACTTCGTATCCAACCGTCGGCATCTGGACGATCTGAAGCGGCGCATCCTGACGCCCTTCGAGGGCACCCTCTACTATGTGCCCAACTGGGAGGGATAGATGACCCGCACAAGCATCCTCGACCTCAAGGCCAAGAAGGAGCGCGGCGAGAAAATCGTGGCGCTGACGGCCTACGACTATCCCACGGCGCGCATCCTGGATGAGGCGGGCGTCGACCTCATTCTCATCGGCGATAGCGCGGCCAATGTTGTCTTGGGCTATGAGTCCACCCTGCCCGTGACCCTGAATGAAATGATTGTGCTCTCCGCTGCCGTGGCCCGTGCTGCGCGGCGCGCTCTGGTGGTGGCCGACCTGCCCTTCATGAGCTATCAGGTGAATGCCGACCAGGCCCTGGAAAGTGCCGGGCGATTCATCAAGGAAGCAGGCGTGGGCGCGGTGAAGCTTGAAGGCGGACATCGGTCGGTGCCAGCCATCAAGCGAATAGTGGATGCGGGCATTCCCGTGATGGGGCACCTGGGCCTAACGCCTCAAAGCCATCTGGCCTTCGGCGGTCACAAGGTGCAAGGACGCGATGATGGCGCCGCGCGCATGTTGATCGAAGAGGCGCGCGAGTTGGAAGCGGCGGGAGTTTTTTCCATGGTGCTCGAGGGCATTCCCTGGACACTGGCCCGTGAAATTTCCGATGCCGTGGAAGTGCCCACGGTGGGAATCGGTGCGGGCGCCGATTGCGACGGTCAGATTCTCGTGCTGCACGATGTGATCGGCCTGGGCGGTGGCGATTTCAAATTCGTCAAACGCTTTGCCGATGTGGAGAGCGAAATCGGACGCGCCGTAAAGGACTATGCTCGTGAAGTTCGCGAAGGCACATTCCCGGCCGACGAGCATCGTTTCGAACCCGGCACTCGCCGGCGCAAGGCCGATCCCAAGTGAGCCGCGGCCCGGAGATCATCCGCGCCGTTGCCGACATGCAGGCCTGGAGTCGCGGGCATCGAGAGGCGGGGCGGCGTATCGGCCTGGTGCCCACCATGGGCAATCTGCACGAAGGGCATCTATCCCTCGCGCGCATGGCCATGGATGAATGCGATCGCGTCGTCGTGTCGCTCTTTGTCAATCCCACACAATTCGGACCCGGTGAAGACTACGACAGCTATCCCCGCACCTGGGATGAGGATCTCGCCAGGCTGCGTGAACTCGGCGTGCACTACGTTTTCGCACCCACGGTCGAGGAAATCTATCCCGAAGATGACCGCACTCGCGTGTTGGTAAACTGGGGGCAGGACGTACTCTGCGGCGCCACACGTCCAGGGCATTTCGACGGCGTTACCACCGTGGTGGCCAAACTTTTCAATGCGATCCTGCCGGATCTGGCCTTCTTCGGCCAGAAGGACGCGCAGCAGGCACTCATCATTCGCCGCATGGTGCGAACTCTGGCCTTCCCATTGATTCTGCGTCTTGGCGAAACGGTGCGCGAAGTGGATGGTCTGGCCAAGAGCAGCCGCAACGGCTATTTGAGCGAGGAAGATCGAGCAAAGGCCAGGTGTTTGAATCAGGCCTTGGAGGCCGCAGGCGCGGCCCTGGAATCCGGCGAACGCGACCCGGCGGCGGTGGAGGCTGCGGGCAGGGAAGCCCTCGAAGGCCTTGCGCCCGAGTACTTCAGCGTCCTCGATCCGGATACGCTTGGCGCACCGGCCCGGTTGGAAGAGGGCCTTGTGCTCATTGCCTGCGCGGTTCCTCTGGGTGCGGCCCGGCTCATCGACAATCACGTTTATCGCATCAACGGAAACAGGGTCGAAAAGGCCCTGCTGTTTTAGGAGCAGTATGACGCAGTGCGCATCCTTGATTCTCGCCGCCGGCAAGGGCACCCGCATGAAAAGCGATCTTGCCAAGGTTCTGCATCCTCTGGGTGGCCGGGCCATGATTCATTGGGTGCTCGACAGTGCCGAGGCGGCGGGTCTGTCGCCCAACATTCTGGTGATTGGACATCAGGCCGAGCAAGTGCAGGAGGAATTGTCCGAGCGAAAGGTCCTGTTCGCGCTTCAGCTCGAACAACTCGGCACCGGCCACGCGGTGATCATGGCCCGCGATGAAATCGAAAAGCTGCAAGGCGATCTCTTAGTGCTCTCGGGGGATGTGCCCCTCATCCGCCCCGAAACTCTCAAGGAGTTACTGGATCTTCACCGCCAGCGCGAAGCTGCAGCCACAGTGCTCAGCGCGGTGCTGGAAGATCCCACGGGATACGGCCGCGTGCTTCGCAACGTTGAAGGCGATATGGAGGCCATTCGGGAGCATCGCGACGCCAGCGAGGCCGAGCGGGCGGTGGTGGAGATCAATTCGGGAATCTACGTGTTCCGCATTCCCGATCTTCTGGAGGCCTTGGAACTTTTACGCGACGATAATGATCAGGGAGAGTACTATCTCACGGACACTTTGGAGATCCTGAAGAGTCTCGGCAGGAGGGTGGCGGCGCAGATTTGTCCGGACGCCCAGGAAATCGGCGGCATCAATGACACGGCGCAGTTAGGTGCGGCCGAAAAGGTTTTGGACGAAAGGAAGCGCTGATGGAATACCTCTTCACTCCCTGGAGGCGCAAGTACGTGGTGGAGGGCCAAGGCCGCAAGGACGGCTGCGTCTTCTGCGTCTTGCCCCAGGAAGAGGACCGCGACTTTCTATTCGAAACCGAACACTGGTACGGGGTGCTCAACGCCTTTCCCTATTGCAATGGCCACATGATGCTGGTCACCCGCCGACATGTTTCTTGGCTCTCGGATCTCAGTGAGGATGAACTGGCCGAGTTGGGTCCGCTCATGCAACGCGCAGAGAAGGCCCTGAGGAAAACCTACTCGCCCGAGGGTATGAACATGGGAATCAATTTCGGCAGCGCAGGAGGCGCGGGCATTCCCGGTCACCTACATGTGCACCTGCTGCCGCGCTGGGCGGGCGATACGAATTTCATGAGCAGCATCGGGCAGACCCGCGTGGTGCCCGAAGAGATGTCCCTTAGTTTCGATCGCCTTTCAGCGGCCTTCGAGGAGAACGATGGCCAAAGCTAAAGGCAAATCCAAGCGCAGAGATGAAGGCTCCGCCATACCCTGGATCTTCGGGTCGGTGTTCCTGTCCATCCTGGCCTTCTCTTTGACTCTGCGCTATGGCGATATCATCTTGCGGCCTGCGCCGGAGCCGGACCCCGAGATCAAGCGCGAAGAAGTAATCCGCGAAAGACAGATGGAAAGCTCTCGCCCCGACGATGCTGAAGCCCTGGGTCTGCGCATGCAGGTGCTCAATGCCACCCGGGTGCCGGGTCTAGCCCTTCGCAAAGGCGAGAGCCTGCGTCCCTGGGGTGTGGATGCCCTGGATCGCGGAAATGCGCCGCCCTGGCCCTTCAACGAAACCTTGCTTCTTGTGAGAAGTGGGGAAAGCCATGCCGTGGATCGCCTATCCGATTACCTGGGCGGGGTGCCGGTTCTTTTGCAGCGGCGGGAAGATCTGATGCTGGACGCCACGTTGATTCTGGGTCAGGATTGGCAACGATACACTTGGCCCTTGGAGAAAGAGCAATCATGGCGCTGAGAAAAAAATCACTGAAGGCCATCGTCCTCACGGTCCTGCTGGGCATTGCGGTGGGTACGGTGGTGGGGCAGGTGCTGGCCGTTGCTCTGCCCGATGGCATTCCCAGGGACGTGCTGGTCCAATCGGCGCAATTCGAAGTGGAACCCTTCACTCTCAATCTCATGGTGATCACCCTAACCTTCGGCATCAGCCTTAAGTTGAACTTCATCTCAGTTCTAGGGATCCTGGTCATGGTGCAACTATTGAAGTGGTCATGGTAGCGTTCATCGGTGGCATAGGTGGATGGGAGCTTCTGCTCGTCGTTGCCGCGATCCTCGTGATCTTCGGCCCCGAGCGCTTACCCGAGATGGCACGCAAGTTCGCCAGTATTTCCCACAAGGTGCGTACAGCCAATCGCGACTTTCAGCGGGAGATGTATCGCAATCTTGATCCCGATGAAGTGATGAAGGATGAGCCTTCAGCCTCCAGCCCCCAGCCAGCTGCTAGCGCTGGAACCGGACGAAATCGGGATGTGGAGGAAGAGCCAGAGGCAGAATGAAACTGAAGTATCTATCATTGAAAAACCCCGCTCAATCGAGCGGGGTTTTTGTTTTTCTGGAGACTAGAGACTAGTTATAAAACTCGTCCCGGAAATCTTCCACACCGTAACTATCTTTGAGATCTTTGACCCAGGACGCAAAACGTTCGGACTGGGCCCTGCCCAAGAGGTCCTGCAAGATGGCGGGACGCTGCTCGCCGAATAGATCGGTATCCAAGGGCGTGCGATCCAGAACTTCCAGGACCCAAGCGCCCTGATCGGTTTCAATCACCGAGGAGACGCTCCCTGGGGCCATCTGATAGGCCAAAATGTGGAAGGCCGTTTCGCTGCCGACACCGGGAAGATAGTCGCTGAACTTGACGTCCTTTTCATTAGACTCGAGCCCTGTTGCGCTGATGGCATCAAGCAAGCTGGAGCCAGCGTCGTAGGCATCGCGGAGGGCCTGGGCCTTCTCGCGGGCCAGTTTCTTCTGCTCGTCGGTTTTCCACATCCGAAGGACCATGTCGCGCGAAGTCGCCAAGTCGGAAGGCGCTTCAGGCTGGATGTTCTCGAGCTGAATCACATAGTCGGACTGGCGTCCGGTGAAGCGGCGACTCACCTGGCCGGGTTCCAGACGCTGCACTTCGGCATGAATGGCCGGGTTGAAGCCCAGATCTTCGATGCTGCTATTTAAAGCGAAGGGGGCGGGCTGGGCGACTTCAAGGCCCAAACGAGTTCCAGCGTCGGCCAGACTGCCCAGTTCGGTGGCGAGGTTAGAAAGCGAATCGGCCAGAGTGGACATGCTGTCCAGGGTGGCATAGCTGGCTTCCACACGCAGAAGCAGGTGGCGAGCCTGAATCTCTTCCTTACCATCCTCGGTAGTACGCTCGTCTTCCTTCTTGATGAGATGGAAACCGAACTGCGTCTTAACAGGATCGCTCACCGCACCCTTGGCCAGATCGAAGGCGGCCTGCTCAAATTCGGGAACCATGCGGCCGCGTGTGAACCAACCCAGATCACCGCCATTTTCGGCGTTGCTCATATCTTCCGAGTAGTCGCGGGCCAAATCTTCAAAACTCCGGCCGGCCTCCAGCTCGTCGAGGATGAAATCCATGCGCTCGCGCACAAAGCCTTCATCGGCCTCCGAGGGGCCGCGATCGATCTTCACGTACTGGATTGAGTAAGTGGCCGGATCCTGGAACTTGTCCAGATTGTCATTGAAGTAACTCTGCAGCACTTCATCGCCCGGATCCTCACTGGGCAGTTCCATGTCACGCCAGGAGCTTCCGGCGTAGAGGATCTTAGTCTGGATGTTGCGACGCTCGAACTCCTGACGCAGTTCTTCCTCGCTGATGTGAACCTGCGTGGAGAAGATCTGCTGCAGCCGGTTCAGAGGCAGCATGTTCCGTACGATTCCTTCGATGGGCACCCAATCGATGCGGGGATCGGCGAGGGCCTGACGATAGGCTTCTTCATTGAAGACGCCGTTTTCATCCATGAACTGGCGGCGTAGGAAGTCCGGAGGATCGTTGTTGAGTACCTCGCGCACTTCATTGTCGGTGGGTTCAAGTCCCAGACGCTCAACTTCGAGCGTGAAAAGGACCTCGTTAACGAGCTGCTCGAAAACCTGATCCTGCACCGCGATACGCTCGTCGGCCGTAATGGGCTGACCCGGCTGCCTGCTGGCGGCCATGTCGCTGTAGGCCTGGCGCAGGCGCTGATCGAAGTTCCTCAGGCTCACGCCCGTATCGCCGACCATGGCGACCCAGCGCTGTCCCTGGGGGGCCTGGGAACTGCTGCAGCCGAGACCCTGGTAATCTGCGCCCCAGACAAAGATCATGGAGATCACAAAGGCGACCACCACGAACCAGAGCGTCCACTTAATGAAAGTTCTGTCCCTCATCTGGCTCAGCATGGAGGGATCCTCCTCGGAGTTAGCCATCACAACAAGGCCGCCCCTGGCCTCCCAGCGGGCGGACCGATCCCCTGTGTCTTCGCACAGGGCGAATTCCCGAAGCGGCAAATTAACATAGGATTGGCCCGCCCCGCAACCGGGAAAGAACGCTGGTCATTGGTGGCTCGATGGGCTAATTTGAGCCAGAATCAGCAGATCTACATCCCTTTTTGGCCGGAGCATCCATGAGTCGCAGCTTTGTCCACCTGCACAATCACTCAGATTACAGCCTCTTGGACGGGGCTATCCCTGTATCCAAGCTGGTTCAGGCGGCCAAGATCCACGAGCAACCCGCCGTGGCCCTCACCGACCATGGAAATCTCTTCGGGGTGGTGAATTTCTACCGCGAGGCCAAAAAAGCCGGCGTGAAGCCCATTGTGGGCATGGAGGCCTATACCACGCCCGGCAGCCGCCACGACCGGGGCGGGGACACCGCCATTCGGGGCCGGCGCATCCATCATCTGATACTGCTGGCCGAGAATTTCGAGGGCTATTGCAACCTTATCAAACTGTCCAGCGTGGCATTTCTCGAGGGATTCTACTATAAGCCACGCTTGGACAAGGAGATCCTGCGCCAGTACTCCAAGGGAATCATTGCGCTGACGGCCTGCATGTCCGGCGAGGTGAATCGTCATCTGGTGGATGGGCACTTCGAAGAGGCCAAAAAGGTCGCCCTAGAACTGGACGACATCTTCGGCCGGGGGAATTTTTTCCTGGAAATGCAGAACCACGGGATTCCGGAAGAAGTGCGGGTGCGCGAGGGCGCACTGCGCATTGCGTCTGAGACGGGTATTCCCCTGGTGGCCACCAACGATTGCCACTATCAGAGGCAGGGCGATCACGAGGCCCATCAGGCTCTCATGGCCATCAACACAGGCCGGGATCTGGACTCCGAGAATGAATGGTCCGTGGGCATGGACCAGCTCTACTTCAAGAGCAGCGAGGAGATGGCCGAACTCTTCGCCGAGCACCCCGAGGCCCTGGACAACAGCCTGCGCATTGCGGAACGCTGCAATCTGGAAATTCCCCTGGGCGAAAATCAGATGCCCGATTTTCCCTTGCCGGAAGGTTGGTCCGAGGAAGGCGCCTATCTGGAAGATCTGTCCAGGCGCGGTCTGGTGGAACGATACGGCGAGCCCAACGAGGAGCAGATCGAGCGACTGAATTACGAGCTGGGCATCATCAAGGAGATGGGCTTCGAGGGATACTTCCTCATCACCCACGATTTTATCGAAGCCTCCAAGGAGCGAGGAATCGCGGTGGGACCCGGGCGTGGTAGCGCCGCGGGAAGCCTGGTTTGCTACACCCTGGGCATTACGGATATCGATCCGCTGAAATACGGCCTGATCTTCGAGCGCTTCCTCAATCCTGAACGCATCTCCATGCCGGATATCGATATCGATTTCGACTATGTGCGGCGTGGTGAGATCATTGACTACGTGACCGAGAAGTACGGCCGCGACAATGTCACACAGATCATCACCTACGGAACCATGAAGGCGCGCGCGGTGCTACGCGATGTGGGGCGTGTTCTGGGCATGGCCTTCGGCGAGGTGGATCGCATCGCCAAGCTGGTGCCCGAAGATTTGGGCATCACTCTGGAGAAAGCCATTTCGGCGAATCCGGAATTCGCCGCAGTGCGCGGCGAAAGCGATATGCATGAGAAGCTCATTCGCTACAGCCTCACACTGGAAGGATTGACGCGCCACGCATCGACCCATGCGGCCGGTGTGCTCATCACCCCGCATCCTCTTGTGGAACATGTTCCGCTCTACAAGAACAACAAGGATGAAATCACCACCCAGTGGGACATGGTCACCTGCGAGCAGGTGGGCCTTCTGAAAATGGATTTCCTGGGTCTGCGCACGCTCACGGTGATCGAAGAAGCCCTGCGAATGCTCAATGCGAATCGCGGCGAAGATGAGCAGATCAAGGCGGGGGACATTCCCATGGATGATCCGGCCACCTACGAGCTGCTCAGGCGCGGCGATACGGTGGGGCTTTTCCAGGTGGAGTCGGGCGGCATGCGCGACATTCTCACGCGCCTGCAGCCCACCGTCTTCGAAGAGATCGTCGCCACCAACGCGCTTTTCCGTCCGGGTCCTTTGGGCAGCGGCATGCACGACGACTTCATCGATCGCAAGCATGGGCGTAAGCGGATTCGCTATCTGCATCCCGACCTGGAACCCATCCTCCAGGAGACCTACGGCACGATTGTTTACCAGGAACAGGTCATGGAGATTGCGTCGGTCTACGGCGGATACTCCATGGGCGAAGCGGATGTGCTGCGCAAGGCCATGGGTAAAAAGATTCCCGAGCTGCTGGCCGATCTAAAGAACAGCTTTGTTGAAGGTGCGGTGAAGAAGGGACATGACGAACGCCAGGCCGAAGAGCTTTTCGACCTTTTGGAATACTTCTCCGGCTACGGCTTCAACAAATCGCACTCGGCCGCCTACGCCATGCTTTCGGTGCAGACGGCCTGGCTCAAGACCCATCATCCCGCCGAGTATCTTGCGGCCTGTATGAGCAGCGAAATGGGTGTGACCGATCGCATCGTGGTCTTCATGCACGAGTGCCGCAAGATGGGCATCGAGGTGGTTCCCCCAGATGTGGCCGTGAGCTTCCGCGATTTCCGCGTGGCCGATGGACGGATCTTCTTCGGTCTTGGCGCTGTGAAGAATGTGGGCGAAGGGGCTATCGAAGAGATAACTCTCGCACGAGAGCGAGAGGGGAGTTTTCGTGACCTTCACGAATTCTGCGAGGCCGTGGATCTTCGTCGCGTGAATAAAAGGGTTCTCGAAAGCCTCATCATGGCAGGAGCTATGGACGCCCTGGGTCCCAACCGTCCGAGCATGTTGGCCGCCGTAGAATCGGCGATGCGTTCGGCTCAGGGTCGCCAGCGGGACAAGGAGGCCGGGCAGATGAATTTACTGGACGGTCTTAAGGAAAGCGATCCCGCCTCGGCTGCGCCGGTCATCGAGCAGATTCCCGATTGGGAAAGAAGTCAGTGTCTGGCTCACGAGAAGGAAGTCTTGGGCTTCTTCGTTTCGGGTCACCCGCTGGACGAGGTGCGCCCTGTCATCGAGGCCATGAAGGTGGTCGATACCATCAAGATGAAGAGCATTCCCGACGACGGCATGGCCCGCAGCATCGGTTTGATCTCGCATATCCAGACCAAAATGGATCGTAAGGGAAAGCTCATGGCCTTCCTCACGGTGGAGGATTTTCTTGGTAGCTACGAGGTTCTGGTTTTCTCGTCATCCTATGCTGAACTGCGTGAACTCATTCAAACCGATGCCATTCTCGCTTTTGAAGGGAAAATCTCCCAGCCAGCCGACGAGGGCGATCCGAAGATGATCCTGAGCAAAGCCATCACTCTAGAAGAGGCTTTGACGGAGTGGCCGCGCAGTCTTCACATGAGCCTGCCTGAAGATTTCGATCAGGCGGAGCTCGCGCCCATGCAGGAAGAGCTGTCTCGCCACGGAGGGCAACGTGAAGTTCTCTTTCACGTGAATTCGCCTGAAGGCAAAGTGACCATTCGCGCTCGCGGTCTTCGCATCCAACCGGGTCCCTGGTTGCGCGACTTCTTGGCTGAACACGACGGGCGTGTGAAATTCAAGTTGGAGGCGGGCCTCGATGGGCAGATGGCACCGGCCACTCCCAAGTGGCGACGAGCGGGTGCAGAGGCTTAAGTGACGCCCATGAATTCCCGCGAACGACTTTTCACAGCACTCAAATGCCAGGAGCCCGACCGACCTCCGCATTTCGAGTTGGAATTCCAGATTGTGGAAGAGGCCTTCGGGCTCAGTTATCCGCCTGGCGAGCTATGGGCGGGAAGCTCGGCCGAGAGGCAGCAAGCCTATGCGATGGCTCTGGCCGTCTATCGGCGCATTCTTGAAAACTACAAGTGGGATACGCTGCCTGTGATCTCGGGATCACACGACTACGATTTCTATGCATTTCTTCGAACCGAGTTAGGCTCCGATGTTCCGCTGGCGGGAATGATCTGGCAATCCACCATCAGCTTGGAAAACATCGACGACTGGATGGCCTTTTCCACGGACCTCTTCGAGCATCCTCGAAAACTTCACGAGCGGGCCCGCGCATTCATGGACTACTCCCTGCTACGCGCGAGAGAATTGGTGGATGCCGGTTGCGATTTCATCATTGTGCCCGACGATATCGCCTACAACGAGGGCCCCTTCATGAGTCCCGGGCAGATGGATGAGTTTGTTTTCGACTACATGAGAGAACTGGTTAATTTCGTGAAGGGCCAGAATCTGCCCATCATCCTTCACAGCGATGGCGACCTGCGCATGATTCTGGACCGAATCATGGAACTGGGTTTCGACGGTATTCAGTCCATCGATCCCATTGCGGGAATGGACTTGGCCGAGATCAAAGAGCTCTGCGAAGGCCGCCTGGCCCTCATGGGAAATGTGGATTGCGGCGCTCTTCACGCGGGGCCGCTGGAGAAAGTGGAAGCCTCCGCACGATATGCGCTCAAGCATGGTCCTCCAGGTGGTGGATACATCTACAGTTCCAGCAATACCATCTTTCAAGGCGTGCCCGTGGCGCACTATGAAAAGATGATCGAGATCTATCGCGAACACTATCCGCTCTGTGATCCTTGATTTCCCGGCCGCCAGGGATCATCTTGGCGACGGAAACAACATTTCTCCTCACAGCCCTGAAAGGGAAACATGAAATTCACTCGATGGACATTCCTTCTACTGGCCACCCTAGCCATGACCTTCAGCCTAGGTTCCTTGGCCGAAGCCATTCCCGCGCCCGATGACGTGGCCGGACCACCCGCCGACGCGGAAGTCACGAAATCCGGATTGGCTTCCAGGGTGATCACAGCCGGCGAGGGCGGGGAACATCCCTCATCGGTGGACAAGGTCACCGTGCACTACACGGGCTGGAACACCGATGGAATCATGTTCGATTCTTCCCATAGCCGCGGCGAGCCGGCCACATTCGGCCTGAACCAAGTTATCAGCGGTTGGACCGAAGGTTTGCAGCTCATGGTTGTGGGAGAAACCCGTCGCCTGTGGATTCCCGAAGAGTTGGCCTATCAGGGTCGCCCGGGACGTCCCGAGGGTATGCTGGTTTTCGATGTTGAACTGCTCAGCTTCGATAAAATGCCCAAGCCCCCTGAGGCACCCGCAGATGTTGCCGGTCCTCCTTCCGATGCACACATGACCGCTTCGGGCCTTGCTTCCAAGGTCATCGAGGAAGGCACGGGTGTGGAGTATCCTGGCGCAGAAAGCGAGGTCACCGTGCACTACACGGGCTGGACCACCGACGGAAAAATGTTCGATTCATCCATTCCTCGTGGCGAGCCCACTTCCTTCCCGCTTAATCGGGTCATCGCCGGTTGGACCGAAGGCCTGCAGCTCATGGTGGTGGGGGAAACTCGCCGCTTCTGGATTCCCCAAGAGCTGGCCTACCAGGGACGCACCGGCGCTCCCGCCGGTATGCTGGTCTTCGATGTGAAACTGCTCAGTTTCCAGTAGCTTAGTTCAAACTGCTGAATCACCGCCCGGGCTTCGGCTCGGGCGGTTTTTATTACGAGATGATTTCGGACCAAGATTGACTGAATCCTCAGAATTCGTCAAAATCCGTGCTTCCTCGTCGATTGGGAGGCCTCGTGAAATTCTTCCGACTGCTGCCTGCTCTTATTCTTCTTTCCCTCTTCGCCTGTTCCACAGATGACGCTCCAACTGACCCGGGAAATGATCCCCCCGATGATGATGAGCTCGTGGCCGAGGCGGATATCGGTGCAGCGGGCGGGACATTGGGCGATGAATCAGTCACGATCACGATTGATCCTGGGGAATTTGATGCCGAAGTGCATCTCAGTCTTTTTCATGGTGATCTGCCTCAGGCTTTACACGAAGTTTCATCGAGTTATCGCCTAGAGGGCCTTCCCTATGATTGCCGGATCTCGGTGGCGCTTGTCGCTCCATCAGCCGGTAGCGAAGGGAACTACATTCAGGTCTGGGAAGGGGACACGCCAAGCTTCTTTCCCGCCACCTTGACTGATGGTGTACTCCATGGCGAGATTATTGTCCTTGAAAGTGAACGTAGCGATGAAGACGTGATCGCCGACTTTCTGGGATTGACGGGCATCGTCGCCTACGACTATCCGGATACCCCGAATCGGCGCTTCCACGTAAAGGTGCCGGCCCATCGACAGGTGGCCGTGAATGAGGTGCTCGCGGATCTTGTGGATAGTGCAGATGCACTGGAAGAAGCGGGAGTTAGTTTTTTTGGGTATGACGAGGAAGAGGAGGAGTCCGTCGATATTTCCGTCATGGAAGTATCCCTTAGTCGAGAGGCTGCGATTAGTGAACCCTCCGGAAGCGTCTTCATTTACTCTGCCGCCAGTTTTAACATGGGCGATGAGGAGGAGCTGGAGGGTTTCCTGTCCATCGCTTCAGACGGGCTCGATGCATCTCAACTAGCGAATACGAAGATGGATGCTCAGGGGGATCTGGCCTACGAGTTGGCCGATATTGCCCTCAGGACCGACAATGATGATCCAAATCGCCTCTACTGGATACTTCTCGCAGCGGATCGCTGGGCCGAAATTCGTTTCGGTCCCGATGGCACATCTCCCGAAGCGTTGGATGACGAAAGAATACTGGCTACCCTGCAGGGACTCTATCAGGGCTCCAGCCCGACGGATGCTCCTCTCGCCACATCCTTCGCCGATGGCATGTCGGAATTTTTCCTTTGGGCATTCTCATCTAATCGATGGGGGCTCGAACTCTTTGCTGAACTTCTCTTTGTTGACAATGTGGCGACTCCCGAGAACCTGATTCTTGCCTTTGAAGATGTAACTACGGACATTTGGTGGCACGATTGGGTGGAAACTCTCGTCGATGGTGAGATCATCGATGGAGATGACCTTCTCTTCGTAACTTCGGCCGCTGATGATTGGGTCGTGAATGAAGAGGAGGATACGGAGTACATCTTCAGGGCCGATTACGCAGATCTTTCGGCCAACTGGTTTAACATCCGGCTGGATCACGATGATTTTACCGAGTCGTCGGCAGCGCGCTTCAGTTTGGCGAGCAATGAGCTCGACACCTCTGACATGAAAATCCACATCTATAAGCGTTTGGGTGGATCACTCACGCACTTGGTATCCGGCTCGGAAATTCTCATCGAGGGGCTTCAGCAGTATCGCATTCAGGGAGCCCATTTGTTGGCGGCTGTTTCAAATAGTTTCTACCAAAGTCCCTTCGATATGAAGCGGGGTGCGGATTTGCTGGTGAATATCGAGGGCGAACCCGATGGCGGCGTTTTCGATTGCCTGAATTGCGAGTTTCGTTTTGACAACATCAAAGAGTTCTATAGCTATGTTGGGAGTGATTGCGTTTCGGCGGATCACAATGTCGTGAATGACTACATGTACCTGTTAAGTGATGGACTTTGGACTGGCACGACATTTACGGTGAATTTCGATGAGCTTGTGTCAGAGCCTTTTAACGGTCGGAACTTCGGAACCTTCGTTGCCCAGCTGAATCCCGAAGGTGATGAGGTTCAGTCATTCAGCTTCGATTGGACTCAAGAATTGTACTATTACAATTCCACGGATACGAATCACATGATCTTTGACTGGAGTGGCGGAGAGCTGGATCACGATGGGGGAGGCGCTTGGGATGAAACCTTTGAGAAGTCCGGCGAAGATGTGGGTCCTCACTTGACCCTGACACATACCTACTCGTCCACCGCTGGAGACTGTGTACGGACATCCACCGTCATCACCGCGCAATACAATACGGTCATGACCTTGGGCTTCTCGCAGTAGAATAGAAAAACCTCGGCAGTCTTTGACGGCCGAGGTTCCATTGTTTCAATTCGTCCGACTATTTCAAGAGGACCATCTTCTTGGTTTCCGTGAAGGAGCCTGCTTCAAGTCGATAGAAGTAGACGCCGCTGGACATGCCACGCCCATCCAAAACGTACTCGTAAAATCCTGGACTCTGAACATCACTAAACAAGGTACGGACCAAGCGTCCGTTGATGTCATAGAGCTGCAAGTTCACGAGTTCCGCAGTTGGAATGGCGTAGCGAATGGACGTAGTCGGATTGAATGGATTCGGCTGATTCTGTCCCAGCTGATGGATCGTCGGTAGTCCTGGCAAATCCTCTACTGCTGTGGGTATCGATTCGGGAATCCAGAATCCAATGTGAAGCTCATAGCTTGCATCGCTGACTACCCCGATCACCGATTGGCCCAGGGTTCCGTTCATCCCGAAGTTTGTACCGCTTGCTGGCGAACCACCATTGCCGAATACAGATTTTCCTAGCTGAATCTGGGCCTGGACCGGAAAGACCGAAATCACGAGGACGGCTAGGCACAGAATAACACAAGTGCTGCGTTTCATGGAAATCTCCTTTCCGCCCTAGGGGGCTCCGATGACGACGGTGCCGGCTGTTCCCCATCGACGCAAGGTCATGGGCCGCCTGATGGTGAAAGTTTCATCGTAGTTGTCCGGGTCGATGTAAACCGTACCGCCCGAGGGAACGCTGAAAGCGCTCTCATAGACGGTGTTAAAGGGTTGGGTGGAATTTCCCCGCTCTGAATCGCCATCGTTCCCCGGATCGCCCGAGAGCGCACCGTTCACATAGGCCGGATTGTACATGTCATGGATGTACCAGCGAATGACCGGGAAGCCCACATCCATGCGACCGTACACGGCTACGGAAGTGGCTTCATCGGGACATTCCCTGTTGTCACAGGATAGGGTTCCCCGAACCCTGCGACTTGAATCGTAGAGGGGCGAGCCGGATGCGCCCGGGAAGGTTCTTCCAAGGGAATGCTGAATGTTCCACCCAGCCGCACCGAGGCAGGAGTCATCGGCCATTTTCTCGCCGAAGGAAATACGCTTGCTCATTCCACCTGGGTGACTCACTCCCGTGGTCGAGCTTCCGTTGGCAAAATAATTCGGATCCCAACCCAGATAGGCTGTCGCCAAGGAATTCTGCCACAGGCCCAGCAATGTCCACTCGCTGTCGTAGTGGGTTTTCAAAAGCTGTGAGCCATCGTTTCGCGGCAGACTGTTGAGCGGGGGATCAGTGCCATCGCATGTGTCGGTTTCGAACTCCCAGAAAACGATCAGAGTGCTGGCCGTAGCCTGAGTGCTGATGCAATGACGAGCCGTCATGAAGATGGGAGCGAAGTCGCCGCCCGTGCGATTGAGCATGGCGCCCGTGCACTGCCCGCAACCGGAGTCGTCGCAATTGAAGTACATTATGCCAACTGCATCGTCTTCCGTGCTCCCGGCCCAAGCGCTATAGCAATTGATGTCTTCATCGCAGGTTCCTGCGGGAGGCCACCGATCACCACGGTCGAGTTCATCGAAGAGGTAGGCTACCGACAAAATCTCCGGTAAATCCCTGCTCAGGCTGAGTCCCGGAAGTACCCGGAATTCCAAGCCAATCGTCTCTCCGAAAATGATCGTGGACCAGAAAGTCCCGTCTTCATCAAGGGTCGGATTCACGTAGGGTCCGAAAACGCTGAGCCCTTCCGGATCGTAAACCCGAAGCTCCATGCCCTTCAGATCTTGCAGCTTTACACGCAAGCCGGTGGCGAATACCGATCGAAGTTCTAAGCGGGCGATACGACTGCCGTCGTCCTGCACAAACCAATCTGCGTTTCCAAGGGCAACTCGTGTTTCCAGGGGTGCTGCCTCGATATCACCAACGCGCAGACCACCGCAAGGCAGGTCCTCTTCGTTCCGATAGGTGGGAGGTAGTTCAAGGAGCTGTGGACGTGCGAGACTTGGATCCAGCTGAGACGGGTAGGTCGCGCCGGCCCGGTTCATCGCCGCATCCATCGTGGGTGCTGCCCATGCCGGCGATAGGGTCGCCAACATGGCCGCGCAGAGTATCAGTAGGATTGTATTTTTCATGATGCCTCCTACTGCAGGTTCACGAGAACCAGGACCAGTCCCGTGCCTTCATCCAGCGAAGTCATGGCCTTCCCGATTACCGCTCCATGGGATCGATCCCGATCGGTGGCCTTCATGGCGTGGCCTGCGCGCCCGGATGTAGTGAGCAGATCGCCGGGTTGAATGGGTCCATTGGACGCATCGGCCATGGCGTAAACCCTACCGGACAGGGCCAGGTTCTTGCCTTGGTCGAAGACGCCATCCTGGCTAAGGGTGAGTCCGGGATTCACGCCGCCGGCCCCGCTGACCACACCGGCCACCTTGCAGTCGTATTCGCTCTCACTGAGTTTGAGCTTGCCGGGGTTTTCCTCGTCGATCACCAGTAGTGCGCCGGCCTGAATCTTCTCTTCCTCCATCACCTCGAAGGGCTCAGCCAGGTCGGCTCCGCCCGTGATCTGAAGCACGGGTGTAACGACGGTTCCGTTGTTCAGCACACGATACTTGAGCGAGCCGTTGAGGAAGCCGCGCATCATATCGCCAGTACCCTGCTGGTCGATGACGACGGTGGCGTCACTGCCCCAGGTTTCGGCCCAAAGGGCGATACCGCCCGTGTCGGTGTTTTCCGCCACGATGGCGGTTCCGCTGTATCCGGCACCGAAGTCACCGATGGCGCGAATTTTGCCGTTGGCGTTGATCTGCCCATCAACCGTCATGCTGCCGCCGGTGTAGCTGTTGTTTGGGGTGTAGACACCCCAAACTCCGCTACTGGCGTCTTTGTATCCTAGAGCGCCCCAGTAGCTGCCGGACCAGTTCGCGCCCATAACGCCGGCGCATTGGCCGTAGTCGTTGTAGTTGTATCCCGCAACACCGAAGCTGTAATTATCGCCCCAGAAGCTGGCGCCGATGACACCGGCATTGCCTTCTGTGGCACCATAACCTGTACCATCATTCCGGATGGTGCGATTGCGATATCCGTAAAGGGCCGCGCGGTCATCGTTGTCTGTGTTGCTTTCGACCATGTGGGAATAGACGCCTTCGTTCTCGGCATCGATCATGAGCTTGGTCGTCGCGGGAATGCGATCGCCGGGAATGTCGCCCTTGCTGGTATCGGGAGCTGGGCGAAGAGGGGGAGCACCGATTCCAACGCTGCCACCGATTCGATAAAGGTCATCACCGGAAATGGTCCAGTCGCCGTCATCTCCGGCGGCAGGAGCCTGCCAGGTACCTACACCGTTGGCATCGCTGGTGAGAACGTATCCAGCTGAACCGCCCGTTACGACTCGAATGGTGTTCGTCTTGAGCATTCCGTTTACATCGAGTGTCGCCGTTGGTGAGGGCGCATTGATGCCCACTTCACCATCGGCATCCAGATAAATGCCTCCGCTTGAGTTACTCAGGCTGAAGTTTCCTCCAGGACGATTGTTGAAAATGCTCATACGATTTCCGTAGGAACTGTCGTCGTCCCAGCAAACGATGCCGGCGATATCGCCGTCTTCATTTCTGAAGGAGATCCGCTCGCCTGAGCTTGCGCCCGTGTCGGTGTTTTCAATGCGAAGGGAGGTTTGGTTGTTCTGATCTTTTTTGATGTGTAGGGGTGAGACGGGGGATGTGGTTCCGATACCCACATTGCCGGTGACGTTCGAGTACATATTGTTTCCAGAAACCGTCCAGTCACTGTCAGTGGAAGCCGGAACGGGGGACGCGGTCCAGTCGCCCGCGCCCGAATCATAGGTGAGAACTTCTCCATCGGTAGCACCGGTCACATCCACATCGGATAGATCGCCGAGAAGATGGGCGTGGCTGCTCAAGGAGTATCCGGAAGGCTGAAGGCCGCCCAGCCGGTTGCTGTTGAGGGCATAGGCCGAAGAAGTCAGTCGAACCCGAGGAGTGAGTTCGGGGTCGCTGTCAACCTTGACTCCGAGCCAGTAGTGGTCGTCAAAATCCATGCTCAGGATGTTGACCATTCCGAGGATGGCGTTAAAGATTCCATCGGTCACGGGAACGCTCTGTGTTTCCGTCCAGAGGGCAGTACCTCCGCTGGCAGCGTCATACATCGTGAAGGTCAAGTTATAGCTGCCGTCCGGTACGGCTTCACCTGTATCGGTATTGAGCAGCCCCTGATAGCTGATCCCCAGAGGTGCCTCGGCATAAGCCAAGGAAGCCATTAGGGACAGGGCAAGAATGACGAGCATGGTCATCTTCTTCATCGGAATCCTCCATCTAAAGATGCAAATCGAAAAGAGTGCCACGGATCGACCCATTTGGCCGAAACACCGTGAGTTCCGGAGACGAGAGCGATTGAGCGAAATGAGACTTCTCCCTACCTGTGAAAGCAGGATTATAGTGATCTGTCACAATAATTTTACAAAAATCGAAATCTAATTCAGCTTGAATGGCCGGGCTCCAGAGCCATTTCCGGATTCTGGGGCACCTTGATCTGCAGGCAGATGAAGAATCCCACCAGGGCGATGGCACCGGCCAGCAGGAATACCCAACGGTAGCCCCAGACTTCCCAGATGTATCCGGATAGAATCGGAAGGCTCATGGCCACAGCATGATCGATGGTAATGCCCAGGGAAATGGTCGGAGTAATATCCGCAGGATCTCGCGCGATCTTCTTCAAATAGGTGGTGCGCGCCACGCGCAGGGCGAAAAGAACCAGGTCGAGAACGTAGGCAGCATAGAGCACCCAAATGGCGATATGCCGGGGGAAAAGATCCCCTGCGAAGGCATAGGTGAGACAGACCGTGAGCAACATGAGTTCATCCACGGCGAGCACTTTGCGTTCGCCAAGCCAGTCGATGACATCGCCGAGCAGGGGGCGGAAGATCACACCCAGCGTGGCGGCCACGAAGTAGAGCAGGGCCATGGTGGATACCGGCACATCGTAGAGGGAAACCAAAACCCAGGATCCGAAGACCAGGAAGATCTGTTTGCGAATGCCGAAGAGCGCGCTGATGGCATAGAAGATTTTGTACTCTTTGCGAAATACGATGCGCCGGCTGGGCGGATCGCCCTTGCCCACACGCAACTTGAAATAGAATACGGCCGCGGCGGCGCAGAAGATCGCCGCCATGAGGTAGAACAGTTCGAAGCGATTGCCAAATTGACGTGCGAGCAGATAGACCGATCCCACGCCCACAATAGTGCCCAGATTGCTGGCGCCGCCAAGCTGCCCCAACCTTCGTCCTTCGCCGCCGGCCCTGGCCAGTTTGAGGCCCAAGGGTCCGTTCACGGCAAAGAGAATGTGATCTCCCAGGGACCAGAGCATCACCCAAGCCACCAGCGCCGCCGTACCGGCCGAGAGATAGGCGAGGCCCAGCGCTCCCACTGCCGCAAGAGCCATGGCGGCCGCGGCGATCTGTGTCTCTCGCAGCCGAATAAGCATGAGCCCGGCGATGAAAATGAGCAAAAATCCGGGCAACTCCCGCGGGAACTCCAACCAGCCGCGTCCTTCGGCGTCCATGAGATGAACGTCTTCCAGGTAGTTGTTCAAGGTGGATTGGAACACGCCACCGGCCGCACCGAAGGCCATGGTCGCCAAGAGTAGAATGAGGAAATCGCGGCTGAGACGGCGGGGGAGTTTCAAATGCTTGCCTCAGCCTTTCTAGGAATTCTGTGCAGCCTGAATCGATGCTTGAATCTTCGGCCAAACGCGGATGGCTTCATCATACCCAAGTTCTACCAGTTCGCGAGTCTTTTCCAGGTCGCCCGATAGCTCCATGCTAATCTTCGGCGCCACGGCCTGAGGAAAGTCATCCATGATCTGGCGGGAATAATCATCTTGCTGGATAAGACCCAAGGCGCGCCAAAGTACATAGATGATGGCCGGCGCTTTGCCAAACTGCAGTTCATGTTCGCCCTCGAAGTGTTCCTTTTCCCGCGCCACCTCACTTTCATCGGGTAGCTTGCGCAGGGCGCGCACGGGAATGATGGGACAGCCCATGCCTTTCAGGGCATCGGCGGGCACGGGGCAGGTGATGCCGCCATCCACCAGGTAGGTATCCTTGTAAGACCAGGGTGTGAATATTCCGGGCATGGAAATGCTGGCGCGAATGGCGTCGAGGGCAGAACCCTCATTGATGAAAACCGCCGTGCCGCGCAGAAGGTCGGTGGCGTTGATCACCAGAGGGATCTCCGAATCCTCCAACATGAAGTCGCCGCCGAGAAGTTCTTCCACCTTATCCATGATGGCCTTGCCACGTAACAGGCCGGGCTTGAAGAGCCCCAGGTCACGCATCATCAGTCTGGCGGGGGAGAGGGTGTCGAAAAAATCGGCCAGGAGTCCCGCCACATCGAAGGCGTTGGGATTGCGGGAATAGATGGCGCTCACGATGGCGCCCATGCTACAGCCTGCTAGCGCCCGCACGGGAACTTGCTTTTCCTCCAGTAGGCGCAGCAGTCCGAGGGAGACCACGCCGAAGGGCAAACCACCACCCATGGCCACCGCCACGCCCTTGCACTGGGGGATCTCAGCTAGCTCTTTCATAAAGTCATGTTCTCCATATGTTTGGAGCGGCAAGCTTTTCTTTGACGGGTCGCTGGGCCTTCAGTAGAATTCGCAGTCATTCGGCCTCGAAAGGCTATTTTAAGGACAGGAGCATCATGGCCGTCAAGACCGTACGGAAAAAAACGGGAGATCCCGGCACCCTGGACCTCTTCTCGGAGGCAGGCGGGGCCGCTAGCACCACAGGTGCTCAGGCATCGGGTGTAAAGGGCAAGTCTGTGTCAGGCAAGGGGAAAGACGAGAAGAAGCCAGTTCCCGCCAAGAAACGCGGGAAGCCCGGCAGCAAGAAATCGGCGGGCAGTAACGGTGCCGAGCAGATGGCGCGAAATCAGCGCGAGATATCCATCAGCGAGTTCTTCACGAAGAATCGCCACCTTCTCGGATTCGACAATCCCAGCAAGGCCCTGCTCACCACCATCAAGGAAGCGGTGGACAATAGCCTCGATGCCTGTGAGGAAGGCGGCATTCTGCCCGACATCTACGTAGAGGTCACGGGGCTGGCCGAAGATCGTTTCCGCGTGCTCGTGCGTGACAACGGGCCTGGCATCGTGCGCGCGCAGGTGCCGAAGATTTTCGGCAAGCTGCTATACGGATCGAAATTTCACTCGCTGAAACAGAGCCGCGGACAGCAGGGCATCGGTATCAGTGCTGCGGGCATGTACGGTCAACTGACCACCGGCAGACCGGTGATGATCCATAGCCGGCCCGGTGCCAGGGCTCAGGCGAACTACTACGAACTCAAGATCAACACCAAGAAGAACGAGCCGAACATCACCAAGGACCAGGTGGTGGACTGGGACTACGGGCATGGCACGCAGGTAGAGATCGAGCTGGAGGCCAGCTACAAACGCGGACGCCGGAGTATCGACGACTATCTCGAGCTTACGGCCATCGCCAACCCGCACCTGGAACTTACTTACATGAATCCAGCAGGGGATGAGATTCAGTATCCCCGCGTGAGCGATGAACTGCCGGTGGAACCCAAGGCCATCCGACCCCATCCCTATGGTGTAGAACTGGGCGCATTGCTGGCCATGGCTCACGAGAGCAAGTCTCGCAACATGCAGGGTTTCCTCACCAGCGAGTTTAGTCGTGTGGGAAGCAAGGTGGCCGAGGAAATTCTTGAGAAGGCCATGCTTCCCGCCAAGACCAAGCCAAAACGACTCAGTCGTGACGAGGCGGAGCTTCTGGTGCGGGCCATCTCTCAAACCAAGATCATGAATCCGCCTACCAATTGTCTTTCGCCCATCGGCGATGAAGAGTTGGAGGCCGGTCTGCGAAAAGTTGTGGATGCCGATTTCTTTGCGACGGTATCGCGCAGGCCTTCGGTGTATCGTGGTAATCCATTTCTAGTGGAAGTGGCCCTGGCCTGGGGCGTCGACGGCATGAACAACGACGATCTCGCCGTACTGCATCGCTTCGCCAATCGTGTGCCCTTGCAGTATCAGCAGGGAGCCTGCGCCATCACCAAGAGCGTGGTGGGAACGAGCTGGAAGAAGTACGGTGTGAACCAATCTCGGGGAGCGATGCCGGGAGGACCCCTGGTGATCCTTGTGCACGTGGCAAGCTCCTGGGTGCCCTTTACCAGCGAAAGCAAGGAAGCCATCGCCTCCTATCCTGAAATTCTCAAAGAGATCAAACTGGGAATCATGGAGTGCAGCCGACAGTTGGGCGTTCACATCAGGCGCGGAGTTCGCGCCCGCGATGAAGAGAAGAAACGCGACTACATCAAAAGCTACATACCCGCCATCGGCGAAGCCCTTCGGGAAATCCTCGGCCTCAGTGAAGCCAAGGAAAAGAAGGTCGTCGCCACACTCACAGACACCCTTGAGCGCAGTAGAAAGTACTAGGTACTCCATGGCCAAGACGGGCGTTGTTCGAAAAATCAAAAGCCAGGCCGGCGAGGTGGAGAAGAAAATCCTCGAAGGCGGCAAGCCAACTTTGAAGTTCCCCATTCGCAGTCTATCCAATGTCAGGTACGACGCGCGCAAGGGGCACTTCGCCATGAAGAGCGGCAAGAAGGAACGCACACTCACAGTGGGAACGGTTCGCACCTTCGCGCAGACTTTGAAGATGATGAGCTTGTCCAAGGAACTCGTGGAGCAGGACGATATCGCCACCAAGCGAGAGGCCTATTACGTTTCCAAGAACTGGGGCGAAGCGCGTTTTCACGATCAGCCCGAGAGCGACACGGTGCTGGAAGATGTGGAAGCCCTCTTCGGAATGAACCGCGAGCAATTAGGTTTCATCCCCGAGGAAAAGGGCGGCGACGTTGCGGGCAACCTTGTGGTCATCGACAAGGACACCGATACGGGCAAGAAGCTTCGTATCGACTGCACCAAATTCGGCAGCGGCGCTTACTCCATTCCCATCAGCGTGGAGCACCTGCAGTTCGAGACCGATGCCAAATTCATCTTGGCCATCGAAACGGCGGGTATGTTTCAGCGACTGGTGAAGCACAACTACTGGAAGAGCGCGGGGGCCATCCTGGTGAGTATGGGTGGTGTGCCCACCCGGGCCTGCCGTCGTTTTATTCGCCGCTTGGCCGACGAGAAAAAACTGCCCGTCTACGTCTTCGTGGATGGCGATCCCTACGGCATCACGAACATCTATCGCACCTTAAAGGTGGGAAGCGGGAACGCGGCGCATCTCAATGAGTACTTCTGCGTGCCCCAGGCGCGTTTTCTGGGTATCACGCCCGACGACATCAGCGACTATGAATTGCCCACGCATCCTTTGAAGGATGTGGACGTAAAGCGAGCCAAAGATGCGTTAAAAAACGATCCCTTCGTCCAGCATTACAAAGCCTGGCAGAAGGCGATCACAAAGATGGTGAAGATGGGGGTGCGCGCCGAGCAGCAGGCTTTGGCCAAGCACGGCCTCAACTATGTCATCGAAGAATACCTGCCCCAGAAACTGAAGGCTCCGGAAAAATTCCTTCCATGACCCCGGAGGGGTGAGATGAAAAAGTTAACGATCATGATGATGTTCCTGATGCTTCCCTTGCTGAGCTTCGCCCAGGATGACGATGACATGGGCCTCTACGAAAATCTGGGCGGCGATTTCCTGCCGGCCTATGGATCCATGTCCAATCTCTTTCTCGTGAATTCACCCACGGCTACCTTGCCGACCCACGGCGAGTACCGCGTGTCGGGCCGCATGATGGGGGGCGACTCCTGGGTGGCCCGCACCGAGATCGGTATCGGCGGCCGCTTCTCCGTGGGCGTGGCCTGGGGCATGCTCGGGCTGCTGGGCACCGGTGACGTGGAGATCTACGAAAAAACCGGACTCAGCCTTCGCCTTCGCCTGGCCAATGAGGGCCCGCTGCCTGCTTTCCTCCTCGGATTTGACAATCAGGGCTATGGGCCCTGGGACGAGGATCTCCAGCGTTATGCCCGGAAAAGCAAGGGATTCTATGTAGTTATGACCCGAAGCTGGTATGGCGCATTCGGTAGCGACCTTGCCACAAGCCTGGGCGTCAATTACAGTCTCGAAAGTGATGACGAAGATAGCGCCGACGCCTTTTTTGGCCTGGAGCAGCACTTCGATTCCAGCTTCTCGCTGCTGGCCGAGTACGAGCTGGGCCTGAACGATCGTAAACAGGATGATCGTTATGGCGAGGGCAACGGATGGCTGGATCTAGCGTTTAACTGGAAGGTTGGCGGTAACTTCAGTTTCAAATTCATTCTCTCCGACCTGCTGAAGAACGGTGTCGACCCGGTTACGGCCGAGGCCTTTGGCATCGATCGGCAGCTGGTCATCAATTTCGGGGGCAGCTTTTGAACGGACCCTGGTTGGACTTTGAAAAGCCCATCGTAGAGCTGGAGACACAGATCAAAGATCTGCGCTCCTTCGCCGACGGGCAGGAAATGGAAGTGAGCGACGAGCTGCGCAAGCTCGAGGAGAAGGCCGAGAAGCTTCGTCACGAGGTCTACGGCAAGCTCACGCGTTGGCAAAAGGTGCAACTGGCAAGGCATCCGCAGCGACCCTACACCAGTGACTACATCGAGAGCATCTTTACCGGCTTCCAGGAGCTTCATGGGGATCGCTCCTTCCGCGACGATCCGGCTATCGTCGGGGGCATGGCGGAACTTGCCGGGCAACCTGTCATGGTTATCGGGCATCAAAAGGGACGCGAGACCAAAGAGAACATTCGCCGGAATTTCGGCATGCCAAATCCCGAAGGTTACCGAAAAGCGCTTCGTCTCATGGAAATGGCGGCGCGCTTTCACAGGCCCATCATCACTTTCGTGGATACGCCGGGTGCTTATCCGGGTTTAGGTGCCGAGGAGCGCGGGCAGGCCGAGGCCATCGCCCGAAATCTTCGTGAAATGGCGCTCTTGCCGGTGCCCATCGTGGTGATTATCGCGGGGGAAGGCGGCAGTGGTGGAGCTCTGGCATTAGCCGTGGGTGATCGAGTGCTCATGTTGGAGAATTCGATCTACGCGGTTATCAGCCCTGAGGGTTGCGCGTCTATATTGTGGAAGGATGCCAGCAAGAAAGAAGAGGCTGCCGAAGCCCTCAAGCTGAGCAGCCATGATTTGGCCGAGCTGGATGTCATCGATCGCATCGTACCGGAACCCCTGGGCGGGGCGCATCGGGATCCCGTGAGTATGGCCGCCCGTCTTTCTGAAATATTGATCGAGGAGATCGCACAGCTCTCCCAAAAGAACGCCGATGAACTAGTCGCATCCCGTGTGGAGAAGTTTTCCCGCATGGGATCCTTCGAAGAGGGCGGCTCAACTTGATTCGCCAGCGGGGAGTCCTTATGCTTGGTAGGCCAGTCAGAATGGATTCCCTCGTGGGAATTCGCCCCCAAGACCCGGCCGTCCCCCAACCCCCTGTCTCGAAACGGACGCCGCTTCCCCCGAGGGTTTCCTATGCCCTCCAAGGGGGGAGTCTGTCATGAGCAAGGAGTTCCCGTCCATGGACCCCACATTCCTGGAGATCCTGGCCTGTCCGGTCTGCAAGAAATCCCTGCGCTGGGATGAAGAGGCTTCGGAGCTTATCTGCGAAGCCTGCCGCAAGGCCTATCCTGTCGAGGGCAATATCCCCGATCTCCTGCCCGAGAGCGGAAGGGAGATGGACTGATGACGAGACTTGCATTCTTCGTCCTCGCCCTCGGTCTGGCCCTGCCCTTGGCGGCCCAGGAAGCACTCTGGGAGCCTGCAGGCATGGGGGGAACCCTTACACTGCATTCCGATGAAAGCGGCGTGGCCACGGCACTGTTGGCCCTACCTGCTACAGGCGACTGGCATCTGGAATTCTTGGAAATCGATGGTATCGCTACCGATGCAGATGGCAAGGCATGGCTCTCGCCCGCAGGCATCTTCCGGCGGCTTCGTGTGGGCAGCGTGGCGGTTCACATTGAAGGCGAAGCTTGGAAAGTGGCCAAGCTCGGTATTCGCTTCGACGCGTCCTTTCCCGCCGATCGCACTGCGCCCAGCGATCCCATGGTGGCGGACCTGCTGCTAAATCCCGAGCAGGCTTCCCTGCTCAACCTGCCCTCGGAAAGCTCCTTCCGCGAAGAGGATGAAATCTTCGACGGCGAATCTCACTGGATTCGCCTGGACTACCAGGACACCGGTTTCTATCGCCTGACCTACTCCGAACTCACCGAAAGCGGTGTGCCCCTGGGTGTGGATCCCTCCAGTTTCCGCATGGTAGGCCGGCCCGCCGTCCCGCAACCCTTCCGCATGGGATGGGGAGGCTCCTGGGAGCGAGGATGGGATTTCGAGGAAGTCCCCATCCAGGTGACCGGAGGCGCGAGCTTTGGTCCCGACACGGAAATCCTCTGCCATCTGCCCGGCCTCGATGGCTGGGCCACCGAGATGGATGCATCGGCCGATCCCGCCGCCTGGCGACGGAATCCCTACGCCGTCTGGTCCACGGTCTACCTTACCTGGGATGGAGAAGCGGGCCTTCGCCTAGCCGAAGAAAACGTGACGCCCAGCGGCGCTGCGCCTCTCATGGAAACCATCAGCACCCGGCTGCACCGCGAGCAGGATCTGGTTTATTCCAATTATGATCTGCACGAGGACGGCTGGGCCTGGGTCTATTTCCTGCGTTCTTCATCTCCCGATTTATTCGCGGAAGTGGCCCCACTCATGTGGCCCGTGGCCTCCGAGCCCTTCCAGCTCACCCTGGCCTACGACAAACCTAGTCTCGATGGTGTGGGCGCGCATACTCATCATGTTCGCAGTTATTTGGGTACGGTGAACAATCAGCCTGATCCTGCGGGTCTGCTCATCGACGAGCGTTTTTCGATTTCGGGTTCACTGGGATCGAAGATCCTCACCGGCGAGGGTGTGCTTCCCAATCTTGTGGATGGTCAAGAGGACCTGGGCTTCTGGCTGGAGCTTCCCAAGGAAGATGACGAGGACTTTGGCTACCTGCTCTGGTACGAGCTGGTCTATGAGTCGCGCATGCGTACACGAAACGATTTGCCACTGGAACTGCATCTTCCAGGTGGCGACGGAGTGGTGGAGCTGCCCCTGGAGGGTTGGTCAGTTGCGCCCGAAGTTTGGGACACCAGCGATCCCTACGCCCCGCGGTTGCTCACAGGCGGCAGTTTCAGCGGTGGCACACTCAGTATTGAACTGGACGCTTCATTGCCCCGTAATCTCAGCCTCCTAGCACCCGGTGGAGGTCAGTCTTTCACACGAATTTTCCAGACCTCACCGCGCCCTCTGCGCCACGATGCATTGCCGCACATGATTGTGGTCTATCACAATACCTTCGTCTCTGCGGCACAGCGTTACGTGAATTGGCGCTCCCAGAACCTGCCCGATTTTGGCGTGGGCGAAGTTGAAATGGTGGCACTCAGCGACATCTTCGCCAATTTCAGCGGCGGAATGCAGGATGTGGCCGGCCTGCGCAACTTCCTCAAGTATCGCTACGAAACCAGCGGCAGCCAGCTTTGCTATGTGCTTTTCCTGGGCGACGCCGACAGTGACTATCGCAACCATTCGGGTCGTGAAACCATTGGCGACGGCACCAATTGTCTCATTCCAGCCCTCAGCGATCGATTCCGAAGTGAAGGCCAGGCCCTGGTCTACACCACCGACGATTACTTCGCCTATATGGATGCGCGGGACGACTCGCTGGAGTTGGGCTTGGTGGATCTTGCCATCGGTCGCATGCCGGTGGCCAGCACGGTGGCGGCCGATCAGATGGTGAACATGGTCATCGACTACGGAAGTAACGCGCCTGAAGGTTTGTGGAAGACCCAGGCGGTTCTGGCCGCCGACGATTTCTTCTTCAAGTGCGATCCCGACGACCCCGATGGCATCCAGCATACTGCTCAGGCGGAATACCTGGTTTCCTCGTCCATGCCCTGGGACCTGGATCTCCAGAAGATCTATCTCAGTGAATACGATTGCGACTACGGCGGCTCGAAGTTGGAGGCCCAGTCCGATCTCCTGCACGCCCTGGGCGACGGCGCTCTCTTCTTCAACTATGTGGGGCACGGCGGTAACGATCTTCTCGCCGACGAGCGTCTGCTGGTTGAGCAGAATATCTACAGCCTGGAAAATGGCGGGAAGCGTTTCTTCTTCCTCTCGGCCAGCTGTAACGTGGGGGAGTTTGATGATCCTGGCGGACAGAGCATGTCCGAGTTGATGATCTCTCTGCCCCAGGGTGGCGCCATCGGAACCATGGCGGCCAGCGCTCTCACCGGCGCTATCTTCAACAACCGGCTCAACAAGAATTTCCTCCAACAGATCTTCCCGAACCGCCAGTTGGTGGGCAGCAGGCCCATCAGCCAGGCCCTTATGCGGGCCAAGGTCGCCACGCAGGTCATCGACTACGGGGGCGGCGGCTATGGTGGATCCACCGAACGCTATGCCATCTTGGGCGATCCGGCCCTGAGCCTCGCCTCTCCGGGCTTCACCGTGGAATTCGAGGCCGAGTCCGTGGATTCCCTCGTGGTGGGCGGGCAAACCGTGGTGCGAGGACGCATCCTCCGCGATGGCCTTTTCGCCCCCGACTTCGACGGGGAAGCTCATCTGAGCGTTCGGGCTTCAGCGGACACCAGCGGTTACTCCTATGAGCACTACGGCATACCCAAGCACCAGGATTATCACCTGGCCGGTCAGGAGGCCTTCCGTGGCCGTTTCCCGGTAAGTGGAGGCGAGTTTGAATCACCGGCCTTTTTCTTCCCTCGTGGCTCGGATGTGGGACCTTACGGCATCATCCGAATCTATGCCTCGGGAGATGGCGAAGCGGTGGGGCGCCTGGACTCCGTGCCGGTCTTGGAGGGCGATCTTCCCGACGATAACGAGGCCCCGGACGTGACCCTGTCCCTGGCTGGCGGGGCCGTGAATGCCACGCCCGGTACTCCCATTACCATCCGGGCGGCCGATGAGTCGGGTATAAATCTTATCGGGGGCAGCCCCCGCACAGCCCTTTTCGTGGAATACGTGGAATCGGGCGAGGTGGAGGAACTCACCGAGCGTTTCGAGTACGATTCGGGCAGCGCTACGGAGGGATCGGCCATTTCGGCCATCCGAAGTGGGCTCAGCCCCGGCGACTATACCCTTGTGGCCTCTGTGGCCGACAATCTCGGCAATGTGGGCCGAGATACCCTGCAAGTGCGCATTCTGGAGGAAGGGCGCTACGATCTCATGGCCCTGAGGCCCTTCCCGAACCCATTCCGCGAGCGCTGCGCCGTGACCTTTGAACTCACGGCCCAGGCTACGGTTAGCTTGGACATCTTCACCCTATCCGGCAGAAAGATCCGCTCCATGGAGCAGGACTGCCCTGACGCGGGCCGCCACGCCTTCGATTGGGACGGCCGGGACGAGCTGGGCGACGAGATTGCCAATGGCACCTATCTCTATCGCGTTCAAGCAGATTTCGATGATGAGGGCCTTCGCCGACGGGAGCTAAACGGCGCTTTAGTGAAGATGGCCCACAATCCTTGACCCCGGCTCGCAAATTGCCGTATATAGCATGATTACAAACACTTTGGAGGATGATTTTGATGACGAGGACCCCGCTCTTCGCCCGCCTGACACTGCTGGCACTCATGCTGTCCCTCGCGGCCCTTCCGGCCCTGGGTAGCGTGGCTGGGGTGCATAGCCTTCATATTCCCCCCGGAGCTCGGGCCAACGGTCTCGGCGAAGCATCGGTGGCCATCGCCAATGACGCTACGGCGGCCTGGTGGAATCCCGCGGGATTGGCCTTCATGCGCGGACGCACATTAGGCCTTATGCACAGCCAGTTGGTGCCCGATCTCGCCGACGACATCTACTATGAATACGCGGGCTGGGTATCGCACATGTCCGGATGGGGTACCTACTCCATCAATCTCATCTACTTGTCCTACGGCAAGAGCATCCACACGGGTGATTCCCCCGAAGCCCTGGATGAGTTCTACTCCTACGAGTTTTCGCCGTCCATTGCCTACGGCGTGCAGATTACCGATAACACGGCCATCGGCCTGGGCCTCAAGTATGCCCGAGTTGATCTGGCCCCCGAGCGCGTCATCCTCGATTTCGAGGGCAAAGGTGCCGGCTCGTCCATGGGCGTTGATTTCGGCATCCTGCAGCGCATCGGTGATATCCAGCTAGGGGCCGTGGTGAATAACATTGGTCCCAACATCAGCTTCGTGAACAACGAACAGTCAGACCCCATGCCGCGTCACGTGAAAGTGGGCGGCGCCTACACTTACTACCTGCCCGATAATCTAGGCCATGTACTCTTTACCGCCGACTACAGCAAGATGATCGTCACCGGAGGGCCGACGATCTGGAATGGCGGCGCGGAGTTTCAGTATGGCAATATCTTCGCTCTTCGTATGGGCCGTGTGGAAGATCCCGATGGGGATATCCAGGATTGGTCCTTCGGCGTGGGCTTCCAGGTGAGTGCGGGCGAGGGCCGGGATCTCTTCGTGGATTACGCGAACATCCCCCAGGCCTCCGAATTGGACAGGGTCCACCGCTTCTCCCTGGAGCTCGGTTTTTAGGAGAAAAAGATGGGCCGAATTTCCCCCAGTATCACCAGGCGGGCGGCAGCGTATGCCGTCCGCCTCGCTGTTATCACACTCCTTATTGCAGGAGTGGCAGGCGCCAAACGCCTGATTCCCGTGGATAGTGGCGATCGCGCGCCCGTGCAGGAGGACCGAGCTGAGCGGTGGCAGGCCGTGCGTCAGCTTCTGGGACAACCTCACGTTCATCCGCCAAACTTGGAAGCGAATCAGGGCGCAGCCCGGCGCGAAGGGCCCCTGCGCGTCATGGTTTGCCGTCTGGCCTTCGATGAGAATCGCGATCCCCATCTGACCACCATTCCCGCCGACGGTGGTTTCATGATGGATCCCGAGGCCATTCCTGAATGGCAGCGCCGGGTTGATCCGCCGCCTCACAATCGCGCTTTCTTCAATGCGCATATGAATGCCTTGGCCGAGTATATGAGCTGGCAGAGTTATGGGATTGTGGACATTGAGTGGGACATTTTGCCTGTGGATGAAGAACCATTTCGCATGAGCGACATCGCGGACTATGGCCCCGGTGAGGGTGAGTACTGGACCCTGGAACTGCTTGAAGCCTTCATGCGCGAAGGTCTGGACACCATCGACGCGCAGCTGCAGCTTGATCCCACAGGGCCTCGTTTTGCCGATTACGATCATATCATGATTTTCCACGCGGGCAGCGACCTGCAGAACGACATCGCCCAGGACAGTCCCAACGATCTGCCAAGCTTCAACATTTTCTTCGGCGATCCCGACGGTCCACATCCCGTGGACGGTGGCGATTACCTCCTGGAGTCGGTGCTTCTACTTCCCGAAACCACCATTCAGGATGTGGTGGAAGGCGACGCCCTGGGCGCGCTCAACGCCGTGACGGCCCACGAGTTCACCCACCAGCTTGGTACGGTGGATACCTACAACACCTACTACTTCTGGCCGGTGGTGGGATATTGGGATCTCATGGACAGCGGCCATCAGCTTACGGTGAGTATCGACGAAGACGGCGACGGGATCGCCGACTACGGCATCTACGGCGGCCTTCCCAGCAGTCTGGCCATATGGCACAAGGAGTACCTGGGATGGATCAGCGAAGATTATGGCAGTCTCGTTCGCATGGGCGGCGGCGAAGGGGATTTTGCCCTGACCGCCAGTGCCCTGCAGGAAGAGGGCATGAAGGCTCTGCGCGTGGACCTCAGCGACTCCGAGTACTTTCTTCTGGAAAACCGCCAAGAGCTGCTTACAGAAGATCTCTACTACCTCGAACAGGACGATGATACCGGCGTACTGCAATATGTGGCCGATTGGGACAGCGAACTTAACATCGGCATGTACGATCTGCTTATTCCCCAGTCGGGGCTTCTGGCCTGGCATGTGGACGAGCGGAATCTCCAGACCCTCATGGATTTCAACGTGGTGAACATGGACGGCGACTGGCACTTCTGGCTCACCGAAGCCGACGGCCTGGCCGACCTCGGCACCTTTTCCGAAGGATGGCGGGGCAGCGAGTCCGATCCCTTCCACACGGGACATGTGACCGAATGGCTCCACGAAACCGTGCCCAGCACGCGCCTGAAAGACAAGAGCCCTTCCGGTTTCGAAATGACCGATCTGGTCACCAGCGACTATCTGAACGACGAGTACGCGGTGGATTCCACCATCACCTTCCACGCCGTGCTGGCCGGTCCTGCGCCGGGCTTCCCGCGAGATGATCGTGCGCTCCTGGAAGAGAGCCTCGACCTCTTCGGATCCGCCAACAGCCTCATGCCCCTGGGCGATGAGGGACTGGCCTATCTCATGGCCAACCTCGAGCCCGACAGCAGCTTGGCATCCTACGCTATCCTGGGCGGTCTGGACGCCGAAACACCGGTTCAGGAACCCCTGGTCTCCATGGCCGGTTTAGCGCTGACCACGGCCCGCGCCGAAGGTTTCCGCGAAGGCAATGACTCCTGGTTCATATTCGTCTCCGGCGGATTCTACGAGTTGGTCTTCGACGAAGGGGGCGCGGGTTTAGAGCCCATAAACGCCACGGCCACCGATGTACCCATTCTCGCAGGACCTCTGGTCGCGGAAGACCGCGTGGTCTGGCTGGATGCGGAAGGCGGCCTCAATATCTACGACGGTTTTGTGGTGGATGTGCATCATGTACTTGATGCGGGCGCCCAACTCTCGGCCTATTCCCCGCCCAGCCTCATGCTGGTCGATGGCGAAACGCAGGTCGTCTATCAGATTAACGATGCGATCTATTCCAAGAACATCGTCGACGCTTCAACTCCGGCCGTCATGCGGCAGCTTCCCGAGGGCCGCGCTGGCGTAGCCTGGATTCGCGTGCTCGATCGCAACGGTGACGACATCGACGATCTCTTCTGGATCGAACGCTCCGGATACGCGGCTTCCTGGGGCTCGGACAATGCCATCGACAATCGTGATCCACTGCAGGCGGAACACTTCTTCCAGTATCCCTTAGATGGCGACAGCCTGCTGGGCGGCCCTGCGGTGGGCGACATGGACGGCGACGGTGCGCCCGAGTTATTCCTGTCCACCGCAACCAGCATCTATCGTTTCGGAACGCGCATGCATGAGTACTTCCCCGAGGCCCAGCTCTATCGCGACTGGCCTCTGCGACCGGCGGAACTGCTTTATCTGGATGAGCCCATGCAAGTGGGGGGCGCAGCGGTTCTGGCCGACATGACCGGCGATGGCCTCAGCGAACTTCTGGTCTTCGGCAGCAGCGGGCACCTGATGGTGGTGAATGAATTCGCCGAACCCATCCTGGGTACGCCACGCTCCATGGCGGGGGAAGCGCCTGCCGATCTCTATGCCGTGAACGGATCCTTGCGCGCAGTGAGTTGGAGAGGCTACCTCTTGGGCTACAATGGCCTGGGTGATGGCGAGGCGGCCGAATGGAGTTTGGCCGGTGGCGGAGCGGGCCGGGACGGACGCTGGCAGCGCAGCCATCCCTATCTTCCGGATGCGAGTCCAAGTGAGGCGGACGAATGGGTGCTCTATCCCAATCCCGCGCAAAACTGGGTCAAGTTGCAGCACCCCGGAACCGGAAACGATCTTGTGGTGAAGCTGGAACTCTTCGATCTGGAAGGACAGCGTCTGCTGGAAAGCCTCGGCCACAGTGCCGGTGGACCCTTCGAGGCCGAACTTGATCTAGGCGATGTCGCTCCCGGTGTCTACTTCCTGCGCGCCGAAGTGAGTCGTCATACCGAGATTCAGTACAGTTTCGTCAAGTCTTTAGCGGTGCTGCGATGAAACGTCTACTCGCAATTCTACTTCTACTGGCTTTCGCCATACCTCTGGCGGCCATCGATGTGAAACCTCTGGCCTACTCGCTGCTCATGCCCGGCGTGGGTGAGTACAGCCTGGGTTACAAAACCCGCGCCTATGCCCACTGGGCTGTTGAGTTGGGCGGATGGTATGGCGTGGTGCGCTATCGCAATCTGGGTTTCGATCGGCGCTACGAATACGAAGCCTATGCCGATCTGCATTGGAGCGAAGTGCGCTGGCGCTCTTCTTGGGATGCTGACTGGGCGGACAACTGTGTGGACTGTGAAGATCCTGCAGACGCCTGGGACGAACTCTGCGCCTCGGCCGTGGCCTTCGACGAGTCGCACATCACCTACGACGATAATGAAAACCCGGTGCACTATCTCGACACCCATTTCGCGCCCTACTCCGAAGATCCTCAGCACTACTATGAGAATCTCGGGAAATACGACTGGTATCGCTGGGGATGGGACGACTATGATTGCGCCGATGATCATCTCGATCCGCGGCCGGGCGATCATCGCTACATCTACGGCAAGATGCGCAATTCCAGCGACGATGCCTTCAACACCGCGCACAACATTCTCACGGCCATGCTTCTGGCGCGTGTTGTGTCCCTGGTGGACACCTACATCCTCCTGGTTCGACTGGACCGGGGCAGCAGCGATCAGGCCATTCGCGACGGATGGCGCATGAGTTATCAAATCGAGGACCGGGGCGGTTTCCGCCTGGGCATGACAAGGAACTGGTGATGGGCGAGCACACACGAACCCTGTTGGTGATCCTCATTCTAAGTATGGCGGGATCAGCCTTGGCGCTTCCATCCGGATGGTCCCCCGAGCCCTACTTTGGACTCGACGGTTCCGTGGGATATGACATTCGCGGTGAACGCGATCGCCCCGAGGCCCAGGGCCGTTTGGGCATCGAGGAAAAACCCGCAGGCTCCAAGGGCCTCGTTTCCGCCCTCTGGCGCAGCGCCGTTTTGCCCGGCTGGGGACAGCGCTATCTGGGCGCGCCCACGCGCGGATGGGTGTTCATGAGTTCTGAAGCGGGTGTGTGGGGAACCTATTCCGTCTACAAAATTCAGGAGAAGAAGCGCCTGGACAATTCCATCGAGATGGCGGAAGTCTTCGCGGGCGTCAGTGGCAGCCACGACGATAGCTACTACAAGAACGTGGGCCAGCATCAGAATTGGCAGGACTTCAACGAGGATCTGCGCTGGGAAGCTCGCCGCGAATACGGTTTTGGTACGGAAGCCTACTACGCATACATCGCCGAAAACGAAATCTCCTCCGCCGACGCTTGGGAGTGGATGAACGAAGATCGCCGCGTCGCCTACGTGCTCAAGCGCAAAGCCAGCAAAACCGCCGAGCAGCGCGCCACCAACACGCTCTTCGCCCTGATCGTCACGCGGGTGGCGGCGATGGTCGACACCTGGCGCGTGTCTCGCACACGCGAAGACATCCAGCGAACACGCGAAGCGGAAACCGGTGGGCACCTGAGCGGGTCGATTGAACCTCGTGGCGAAGAACTGCTGCTTCGCGTTGGATGGACAGGCAGTTTCTGATCCCTGCACATGGGAGACCACAATGATGCGAAAGCCTGGACCTCTGACCAGCTTGCTCATTCTCGCCTGCCTGGCCATTCCGGCACAGGTCGCCTTCGCATCCAGCTTCTGGTTGCTCACACCCGATAAAGAACCCTACGGCCTCTCCCTTGAATTCGATCCCTGGATGTTCGCCCTGCCCCAGTGCAGCGACATGGCCTTGGGTCCCATGCAAAGCGTTTTGCTCATCACGGGCGAAGGGCAACTGCTTCTTGTGGATGGAGCCGAACGCCATAATCTGGACGGATCACTGCTCGATGGAGTCTGGCCCGAGGCCATCGCCGCCGATGGCAGCGACTGGCTCTTGCTGCATCGCCTGGGCGGTGAACTCATTCGATTGGGCCGCCGGGGCGAGTACCTGGGCCGTGTGCAAGTTCCCCAGGGACGCTGGCGCGATGCGGCCGTTTGCAGCTCCGGGCGCATCTGGCTGGCGGATCTTGCCGGTGAGCGTTTCCTGGCCATGGGACGTGGCGGGCAGATCCTTCAGGATTGGTCCATTCCTCGCCTTCTCTCTGGGCAAAGCGGCGGGCTGGAAAGTTGGTGTACCGATGGTGAGGGAGGGCTGGTCATTGCCATGGAGGCCGGCATCTTTCATCTCAATGCCGCGGGAAACATTGAAGGTTCCTGGAGACTTCCCGAGTTCACAAAAACGCCAGGCCTGGTCGCCATCGGCGACGGGCGAATTCTGGTATCGGAGCGGGGTGAGGATCTGGCTCACATGATCTATCGCCGGGATCTGGGCCTTTTGGTCCTGGCCGATGGGGGGCGGAAGATACTTAGCGCCCCGGATATTCAGGAGCCGGGGCCATGAGGCTTGGGGCTTCCGCCTCGTATCGTCTTGCTCTAACCATTCTCGCAATTATTGCTGGAGTCGCTAATTGTGAAGATACCCTCAAGTATCACTTTAGCGACACCCTGGCCCCGGGATCCCAGCAATTGGAATTGGGTGTCAGTTACCTCCTGCCAGGCAGCGAGGTTCTTCTCCTCGATGCCGAGACCCTGCCCTCCGAATACTATCGTCTCGATCCCGTCCTCGGACGCCTTGAACTCTTAGATCTCTTTCCGGGTGGTAAGCTGGAAATTCGGGCCGAGCTTCGTCCCTATCGGCTCTCCCGCTTGCGCTCTTTGAGTCCACTCAGATCCTGGCGAGATTTGGCGGGCCGGGAACTACCCAGCGAAAGCAAACATCCCATGGCCAGGGGTCAGGTCAAAAAATCTAGAGACGCGGGGAATATGCGCATGATGGGCAGCAAGTCTTTGGTGCTTCGTATGGGTAGTGGTGAAGACATGGCTGTGGAACAAAGCCTTCGACTGACTCTGCAGGGACAGATTGCCGATTCCACCTTCGTGGAAGCCCAGCTGCGCGATGACGACCTTCCCTTTCAACCCGAGGGCAATACAGAGCGCCTGGAAGAATTGGACAAGGTGTCCCTCAGCGTGACAGGGCCTGCCGGTCGCGCCGACCTGGGCGATTTCGTTTTCGAAACTCGCCATCGAGAGCTCACATCCTTCGCACGCGATTTCCAAGGACTGTCTGCCCTCTGGTCAGGTGAGAAAGGTGAAGCCTCGGTTTTCCTGGCTCAGAGTCGCGGCATATTCACCAGCGAGGAATTCTACGCCGAGGAGGGATTGCAAGGACCCTACGAATTGCTCAGCGCGCTCAGGCGCGACGGTGCGGTGATTTTAGCCGGAAGTGAGCGCGTCTTCCTCAACGGCCGCCTGCTCACCCGAGGGCGCGACCGCGATTATGTCATCGACTATGACCAGGGGTCGGTCAGCTTCGGGCCAGGCTTGCCCGTTTCCGCCTCCGATCGCATTCGTGTGGACTTCCGTTACAGCCTCGAGGCCTGGCGACGCAGCGCTTGGGGCGGAGGCGGCGCCACGAGGGTGGCGGGCCTACGCATCGACTACATGCATTTCGGCGAGAGCGATGATGAGGACAATCCCCTGGCATTCGCCCTGGATGATGAACGACGGGCTGCCCTGGAAAACGCCGGTGACGATGTCTCTCTGGCCGTCACCGACGGCATCACGGAAACGCCTGGACAGGGACACTACGTTTGGGTCGATTCGGTTTCTGTGGTGCTTCCAGGCCATTTCGAATGGGTGGATTCCCTGGGCGATTACGAATTGCGCTTCCGTGAAATTGGAGAAGGCTTGGGCGATTACCGGGCGGCGGGCATCGCCGAAGGGGGACGTCGAATCTACGAGTGGACCGGTGAAGGCTTGGGTTCATTCGCTCTCGGCGAAGAGTTGGCGAGCCCGGAAAGCTACTCCCTGGAATCGCTCCGATTGGATTGGCAGCGTGGCTCATGGAAACTCAGCAGCGAGATGGCGCTCAGCTCCTTCGATGCAAACTCCCTTTCTCAATTACACGATGAAGATAACGCAGGCCTTGCCCTCAAGTTCGGTCTTTCGGGCGACTGGGATGGCCCCTTAGGCCGGCGTGCAAAATTGGACATGACGGCGGGACGTCTTGAGGCTCAGTTCAAACATCCCGGGGCAAGACGAGGTCAACACGAGTATCGGGATTGGAATCTTGCGGCACGTCCGCCTGAGGCAGATGAAGATGAGGCCGCCCTGAATCTTGCCTGGGGACAACTGGAAAAGGGCGGACTGCATCTCGGAGCCGAGGCTCTACGATTCAAGGGATTCTACCAAGGCATGCGCGAGCATTTTCAGGCGAGCCTGCCCATGGGCCGGAGTTTGTTGTCAGCGGAAAGCAGTCTGCTTCAAAGCCGTGATGAAACTCTCGGCGATGGTTCAGGCCTCTATGTAAAATTGGGCCTGCGCGGACCGGGAGGATGGCGACCCGACATCTCTGCATCGCGACGAAGTTTCACGGCGGAATCAGCCGATTCCCTGGACGCATCTCGCGCCCCTGAGCAGCGGAGGAGCTATGAGCATGACCAGGCGGAGGTGAGGATGCATGGAAGAGAGTCCACCGCATGGGAACTGGCTTGGGGCGAAGAGGAAATCCGGGCCGGTGCAGATCGCGATCGCGTAAGCCGCCTGCGCGCATCCCTCGGTGGTTTCAAGCTGGCCGGCGCGAAGACCTCCCTGTCAGGTCACTTTCGCCAGCGCAAAGGATTTTTGGAAAAGGATCAGTTCCTTGCCGAGGGACGCATGGTCTGGCTCGCGAAAAACCAGGGCTGGCATGGTCAGGGGCTCTACCGTCTGGGAAGCCGCCAGCAACGCTTGCGGGAAAGCCGATTGGTCTTTGTGGGTTTCGGCGCGGGAGATCGTAATGAAGAGGGAGTCTACCTGGGCGAAGGCGAGGGCGAGTACCGCCTCATGAGCTTGCCGGCTGAAGAAAGCGCTCGCACCCGCAATCTTGAAATCGAGGCCAGCCTTTTCTATGAGCCTGCGAGCGATGGATCCTGGTTGTCTTTGCTGGCTTCGGAAACGCGCTTGGTTTTAGTGGAAGAAAATCGAAACGCCAGCATCGGTGATTTGCTTCTGCTTCGAAGCCGCGCCCTTCGCGATGAAGGCTCTACGCTGCTCGGTGAGTTGAGCATGCAGCAAGAGCTTCGTTATCCCTTGGCGAAGGCCTGGAGACTTCGCTATCGCGCGGAACTCTTAGAGCGCCACGATGAACGTTTCATAAACGGCGCGCGCCAGGATCGACAGATTCGCCACCAACTGCGACTCAGGCGCAGTGGAAAACTGGGGGAGTTCAGCTTCATCCTTCGAAACGAATTCAATGAGCGTTTCGATGCCGCCGGAAGTGGCGGGGGGAGCTATCGAGTTGTAACCCGCGGTGGCGAGGGCGAGGGCAGCATCAAACTGGGTGATCGCTTAGGCGGAGGATTCCGCAGTGGACTGGCTTGGCAGCGCGATGAAAGCCGCGAATTGACAGTTAGGAACATCGTCCTGGAACCGCGAGTGAGTATGAGTCCCATCAAGCTGATTCGTATTGAAGTTTCCTGGGAGCTTACGCGTAGCGAATACAGCGAAGGCGATCCCAATGCGGGGCGCCCATGGTTCTTCGACGCCGAAGGATGGAAGAGGATCTTCAGAATTGAAGGGAGCGCGCAGGCGGGAAGTCATCTGACCTTCAGCGCACTTTATGAAATGCGGGAAGAGGAAGATCGCGATCGAGTTCAGCGCATGCGCCTGGAAAGTCGAGCTTTCTTTTGATCGGCCGCAGATTGCATAGGCTCCTTGAAAAGAGAGAGCTGCTCCTTGGGGCAATGCTCGCGGTTCTGTTGTGCCTTGTGCCGGGCAGTAGCTACGGCGAAGTGCTCTATCGTTTGATGAGCTCCCGCGCAGATTCTCTGGCCATGGCGCCACCCTGGGAAATTGGCGAAACACTTTCGGCCTCACAATTTGAGAAAGCCAGCGATGATTGGCTCGCAGCCATGGATCGCTCAGGGTATCCCTTCGCCCAGCTCTGGACCAATCCACACGGAGATGCGGCGGGGGACACTCTGGAGTTTGAAGTCCATTTCATTTCGGGCCCCGCAGGCTCTTTGGGAGAGATTCGCGTTGTGGGTGGAGAACGCCTGAGTGAAGAATTTCTGGCGAAGATGATGCGGCTATCGGGCAAATCCAAATTCTCCCTGGCCGCCGCTGAGCGGGGTCGAGCGCGACTCATCGGAACGGGATGGTTCAGCGAAATCGATCCTCCCGTACTCGGTTGGGATCCCGTTGAAGGAAAGGTGGGCGTGCTCTATCAGGTGCGCGAGCGCCCACGACCCAATCGCGCAGGGCTCTTGCTCGGCGGAGGATCCGGTCAGCAATTCGGCAGCGCCGACCTGGCTCTTTTCAGTCCCTTCGGCGGAGGACGTAGCTGGGCTCTCGCCGCCGATTGGCAAAGTGGAGCGCGGAGCGAAGTGACCTTGGAACTGCGTGAGCCGCGCATTCTGGGGCAGGCCATTGATCTGGGTTTGCAATTTCACAGGAGTCTTCAGGACAGCACCTGGCTTCGCCAGTCTCTCGATCTGGATCTGGAACTTCCCCTGCCCTCAGGATGGCGAGGCCGCGTGGTCTGGGGTTTCGAACGCACGCTCTTCAGCCAGGAAGATCGTGAAATCAGTCGAAGGCGTCAGGGCTTGGGCCTGCGTTGGCGCGGACTATCTCCGAGTGAATCGGGTGAACGCCGACTGAGGATGGACACAGATCTTCTCATCCGCGAAGATGGAGACATGAGCGAAGAGCAATGGGAATTGTCCGGGGAATGCCTGTGGACACAACCTTTGCGCGGGCAGCTGAGAACTCGGTTGCGTGCGGCTGGAGTTTGGTTGCGGGCGCAGGAGCCCATCAGTGATGCCGAGCTCTATCCCTTGGGTGGCGCCGCAAGCCTGCGTGGATGGGACGAAGAACACTTCCGAGGTGACGGTGTTGGTTCCGCCTCGCTGGAGCTTGCCGTGGGACGCGGCCTTGAGCTTGCAGCCTTCCTGGATTATGGTCGAGGTCGCCGGGACACCGGCGAGGAGATCATTTCCTTCGAGGGCTGGGGCTATGGTCTGGGTCTCAGAGCTCCCGGCGAACGAGGAAGCCTGTTTCTGGATCTTGCTATGGGAGAGGGGCGTTCCATCTCTGATCTAAGAGTTCACTTGAAACTCGAAACCGGATTCTAGTGGAAAGCATGTCATGAAAATCGAAGCGGCGAAAAAACGCTGGGCCGAACTGGCTGCGGAAATCCGCGGGCACGATGAACTCTATTATCAACTCGCTGAGCCGGCCATCAGCGATGAGGCCTATGATGCACTTCTTCGCGAATTGACGGATTTGGAAGAGGCCCACCCCAGTCTGCGACGGCCCGATAGCCCCAGTCAAACCGTTCGCGAAAGCCGCAACGAGAATTTTCCGCCCTACGAGCATCCCAGTCCCATGCTCAGCCTTTCCAACACATACAGTTTCGAGGAACTGAACGCCTTTTTCGATCGCGTGGCTCGAGGGCTGCAGGATGATGCGCCTCAAGCTTGGAGCGTGGAGCCCAAGGTGGATGGTGTGGCCTTGGCCCTGCACTATCACGAGGGTCGGCTTCAGGTGGCTGTGACTCGGGGAGATGGAAAAACCGGCGACGATGTAAGCGCAAACGTGCATCGCTTCATCAACCTGCCCGCCGAACTGCAGGAGCCTCTGAGCTTTGAAGTACGCGGTGAGGCCTACATGGACCGCAGTCGATTCGAAGCCCTCAATGCGGCCAGGGAAAGATCCGGTGAAGAGTCCTTTGCCAATCCTCGCAATCTTACCACCGGAACCTTGAAGCTATTGGATGGCCGGGAGTCGGCGCGGAGGGGCCTGTCTTTCGTGGCCCATAGCGTGGTGGAACACGATCTGGGAGAGAGCCATCACGATGAGTTGGAGCGTTTGGAAGCGCTGGGCCTTCCTGGGCTTCCACTTCGCAAGGTTTGCTTGGGCCGCGAGGAAGTGCTGGAGTGGATTAGGCATCTGGATGCATCGCGCGAAGAGCTTCCCTTTGAAATCGACGGTGCGGTGATCAAGCTCGACAAGCTTGCCCTGCGCAAGGAAGTTGGGAGTACGAGTAAAAGTCCGCGCTGGGGTATCGCGTTCAAGTACGCGGCAGAAAAGGCGGAGACGACCATTCTTCGCATCGTGTTGCAAGTGGGACGCACCGGAGCGGTCACTCCCATCGCCGAGCTGGAACCGGTTCAACTATCAGGTACCACGGTCAGCCGCGCCACCTTGCACAATCGCGAGGAAATCGAGCGCAAAGACATTCGCCAAGGTGATCGGGTTCTGGTGCAGAAGGCGGGGGAGATCATCCCACAAGTCTTGGAAGTACTGGCGGATCGCCGGGATGGTAATCAAAAGCCCTTCAAGTTTCCGAAGAAATGTCCCGCCTGTAGCGAACCTTTACAGGATCTTGAAGATGAGGTTGCCGTCAGATGTGTGAATCCGGCCTGCCCCGCTCAGCTCTATCGGCGCCTTGTTCACTTTGCTGGTCGAAGCGCCTTGGACATCGAAGGCCTGGGCGAAAAGTGGGTGTCAATTCTACTTGAGGAAAACCTGATCAAGTCACTTCCCGATCTCTATCGTCTAGACCTGGATTCCCTGCTCTCACTTGAGCGCATGGGTGAGAAAAGCGCAGCCAACTTGCTGGCTTCTGTGCAGCTAAGTCTCAGTCGACCCTGGCGCAAAAAGATCTTCGCTTTGGGCATTCGGCACGTGGGCGAGGAAACGGCACGAGCGCTGGCCGGAGCCTTTCCCAATCTGGATGCCCTGCGAAAGGCTACCCTGGAGGATCTCGTGGAGGTCCCGGATGTGGGAACTATCGTTGCCCAGGCCTTGCTGAACTATTTCAACTCGCCAACCCTGGCCGCTGAGATTTCTGAGCTGGAAAAGTTAGGTTTTTTCGATGTGGGCGAGGAAGATGAGATGACTATGCCCCAAGACTTCAAGGGCAAGACCGTGGTGATTACGGGTAGCCTGGAACACTTCGGTCGCAGTGAACTCAAGGACTTGCTTAGCGCGCGTGGCGCAAAGGTGACCGGGTCTGTTTCCAAGAAAACGAGTCTGATCATTGCAGGGGAAGCCGCCGGAAGCAAATTGACCAAGGCTCAAGAGCTCGGCCTTGAAATCTGGGATGAGGCTCGCCTTCTAGAAGAATTGAATGACTCTTGAGCAGGCTGCGATTGACCTAGCCACAGATTAGAGCTAGATTAGTCCTGAATCTTTCCGGAGGTGAATTGTGAAAGTGACTGCGATCATCCTGATGCTCATCATGTCCGGCTCGGTCCTTGCCGTAGACCTGCCTGTGAATTGTGATTTCGATTCCGATACCCCCGGATCCGCACCCGCCACGGGCGGACCTCATCAGCCCAGTGATTTCTCAGTACCTCCCGGGGGTTCGATCCTCGTGCAGTCTGATGCCAACGGCATCGCTTCCCAACCCTGCGTCATCGATGATGGGGGCACCAGTTACTACGGTTTCATTTCTTTCATGTTCGAGCCCATTTCCACGCAGATCATTCGCTTTGAAGCGCTGCTGAGCTTGAACCAGATCATGAATAGCTATCCCATACAGACCATCGACAGCGGGGGCTACGTGGTCTTCCGAATGGGTGTGGACGAATTGGGCCAGATTAACGACTATCGAGGAAATACAATCGGCACCTACGCTCCGAATGTGCCATTCGCGGTGCGTATCGATGCTAATACGATCAACGAAACTTGGTCCTGTACCATTGACGATGAACTCAACGGTTTCGAAGACGACACCACCTATTCAGACCTCGAGTATGTGAACGATCCTGAACTCATCGTCGATATCAAATACTTGACCTTCTGCACCAATACCTGGAACACCATGGGTTCTTCAATCCTCGCCGTTGACAATGTACGCATCGAATTGATGGGCACCGACATCGACGAAACCACATGGAGCGGTATCAAAGCGCTCTACTAGCGTTTCCTTGACCTTCATGCGTGCATCCATCAGCATGCCCGCGTGAACACCCAAACTCAAATGAAGCGAGATCGCAGTCTTGCCCGCCGCTCCCGGCTCAAGGAGTGGCTGCGAGGCTATCCCTGGTTGTTTCGTATGGCCAAGGAAGTCATGATTTCAGCGAAGATAGTGCGACGCTCTCTTAGAAGTAACAAGCGCGCGCAGGTGACCTTTCCCTTGCAATCCATCCGGGAAATTCCACTGTCGGAAAATGTGACCCATGTCGACGAACTCAGGACCCTGCTCGATAAGCACGGCATTGGGTATGAGGAAGGGCGTCACACGCTTTATCTCCCACCTCAAGAAAAGCTTCGGGAGATTTTTGAAGGCTCTCAATTACCTTCATCGCCGGGATGTGGCTATAAAATCCTGAAGCGATTCGCGACTCCTGAAGAAGCGACCTATCTCAGCGAGTCCGATAATCAAGCTATCGTAAAACTCCTCGGTGGAATCCACACTCAGGCACGTAGCATGGCCTGCCTGTCGGTTTTGGATCTGGGCCCAAGGCTCGAAGAAGTGTTGCATCTGAAGGCCGGCGAAAACTCCATCACAGCCCTGGCGGTGGAACACGTTGTGGGCCGTGCGCCGACTGTCATGGAGTATCGACATTTCATGGATCGCCTGCGTGAGCTGACAAACCAGGGTCTGCTGAGCTTGGCCAATCCCAGCGGATTCGAGTGCGGTGATTTCGAAGAACCCCTATGTAACGGCAACCTCATTATCGATGAGCAGGATCGGCCGCGATATGTGGATCCTCAGCTGTTCCTATTCGATGACGGCAAAATCCTCGATGCCTTAGCCGGTTCATCGGCGACGAATCTTCACTTTGGAAACAAAACTCAGATGATCAGCCGAGGTCGCGAATTCCTCTATCAGGAGATTCCCGGCATGTCTTCGAAAGCAAAACGCGGCACTCTGGATCGTTGGAAACGGATCGACGAGCTTCTGTCCCGACATCAAATGTGCATGGCTGACGCAACGGCTTTCGACATCTGTTGTAACTCGGGAATGATGCTGGGACAAACTCTCGTGCGGGGAGCGAAGCAGGCCTATGGCTGGGACCTGCCCGAAGTGGCCATGGCCGGGAACATGATACTTCAACTGCTCGGAGCTGGACGCGCGCGACTGATCGCTGCGGAGATCACCGAGGATCATGACTTCATCGCCGATCTTCCTCACGCGCCCAGCGGCGAAAAAGACAAGATCTGCTTTTTTCTGGCCGCCTGGCAACACGTGGGCATTCCCAAAGGAGTAGGGGATCTTCCGTGGAAATGGCTCATCTACGAAGGCCATCAGGATGACGACTCCAGGACCACGAATGAAGTTCTGGCTAAGATCTGTGAATCCTGGAACTGCGAGGTTCTAGAATCGACCTCGGTTAGCGATGGGCTATCCGATCCACGTCCTCTGGTATTGCTGGCTAGAAAAGAAAAAGCCCGGTCCTGAGACCGGGCTTTGCAATACATCTGGAGGATCTACTGCTCGCCGCCGTCCTCTTCACAGTCGGCTTCAATGATGATTTCCACCTTTTCCATACCGTCTTCCTGCTCCATGTTTACATCAACCTGGGCAATGCCCTCGAAGCCCGATGCATAGAGCTGCTCGAGAACCTGCTGACGAATCTCCTCTTCAGTTTGACCATCCACGACAATCTCAAAGTCGATTCCGAAGATGTCATGGCCGATACGCTCAAACAGCGGCGCTTCCACGGTTTTGTTCAGAGTTTCCACACTGATTTCCGCATCCGCGAAAAGCGGGAAATCGCGTCGCAGGTCTGAGATCATGGCCTCGGTGTCCAGGTTCTTGCCCCAGAGCGTCAAGTCGATGAGTCCGCCATCGGGCGACATACGCATGTTCACATTCACATCCTCCACACCCTCGTAGGAGCCCAATCGATCCAGCGCCGGCTTGATTTCCATACCCGGTTCCATCCGGTCCATATGGATGCTCACCTGCTTGCCCAGTTCCGCTTCATACTGTGTGGGAATGCTGCAAGCGCCAATGCTCAGAAGAATTACTGCCAGTGCCGCCACGAGAACGTAGCTGCGATGAAAGACGGGACGTCCATTCATGCTCCACCTCTTTCGGGGGTAACGGTTCCGATAGGAGGCGAGGAGCGTGGATTCCAATCGGCTACCGTCCACTTCGGGAGTCTTGTCCCGGCGATAACGGTTGCGCAGAATCCGATTGAGTTTATTCGATCGCATAATCCACCTCGCCACTTTTTCTGGGTTCGGTGCTCGCTGCGGAGGTGTCCGTTTCGCTCTCTCGATCGCGCGACTTCAACTCTCGCATGATGCGAGAGAAACGCTTCCGCACGGTCGCTTCACTGAGATTCAAGACAAGGGCTATCTCTCGCGTGCTCAAACCTTCGCCAAAGCGAAGGGCGAACATCTCGCGGATCTCGGCGGGTTGGCCGCGTAGTAAGCCATCGGCCATGCCTGCCTCTTCATCCTGGATCAGAGAATCGAGAGCGTCGGGACGGGGGTCGCCTGCATGTTCAGCCAGTGAATCGAGTGTTTCTAGGGAGGCCTTGGCCTCGGGCCGGGTCCGGTAGTGGTCGATGAGAGCGTTGCGCGTGATCCCGAAAAGCCAGGCGCGCACACTGCCGCGGCCGAGCTGAAAATCGGGAAGGTTTTCCAAAAAGCGATGAAAGACGCGACTGGTCACATCTTCCACGTCTTCGGGCGAGCGCAAGCGTCTGCCCACATATCGAACGATCGGCGGGTGGAGTTCGCGATAGAGCCGCCGGAATGCACGTTCATCACCCGCACGAGCGCGGGTGAGCAGCGATGCCTGGCGGCGATTGCGAAGGTTTTGTCTCAGATTCGAAGGCAGGTTCACACGGGCGTCCTTTCCGCACGAGCTTACCTTGGAATACGATCTCAGTGCCAGAAATGTGACCTCAGCCAGAATTAAGTCAGAATGGTCGAGGGATTGCAATGTGAGGTGGGTATGGGAAAGGAGCTCTACTATGCAGAACAATCAGCGATTGCGAGTATGGAAGGAAGCTCGAAAACTAGCCAGCGATGTAAACAGGTTTGCCGATTCTCTTCCTCATCAGAAGTCCACCGAGTTACAGCGTCAAATGCGACAGGCGGCTACTTGCCTGTACAGCCAACTCGATGAAGATAGTTCGAGAAACGATGGGAATGTTTCGGGCAAGTCTATTGCGAATTCCATGGATTCACTGAGTGAGCTGGAGAAACTGTATTATCTCTCGAGTAAAATGGGCTATGTGAAACCAGTGACCATCGAGCCCGCCCTGGCTCGCCTTGGTCATGTGAAAAAGCAAGTATTCGAACTTAGGAAAGTACTTGTTGCTAAAAAATAGGCGGGCCCAGGGGCCCGCCATTTTCTTAGCACATTACCAACGCTTAGATGATGGCGTTGAGCTTCTCGACCATCTTCTCTTTGGGAATCAGACCGATCTGCGTGTCCTTCACTTCGCCGCCCTTCATGTAGAGCACGGTGGGCACACTCATGACGCCGAACTTCATGGCGGTTTCACGGGCGCTATCCACATCGATGTGAACGATCTTGGCCTTGCCGTCGTACTCACTGGCCAGTTCCTTGATGATGGGATCCAGCTTTTTGCAGGGTCCGCACCAGGCGGCACTGAAATCCACGACCACGGGTAGATCACTCTTCATGACCTCGGCTTCGAAATTATCGTCTTTTACTTCGAGAACATCACTCATGGTTCGCTCCTGAGCTTTTGAGGGTTCACTTTTATTACTTCGTGGCCAGCGCGCGTTGCATGTAGGGAGCCATGTCCTCCGCGCTGATGAATCCTGAGAAACGTTCGAGTTCCGCACCCGAGGAATCGAAGAAGATCACGGTGGGCATGCCGAACACTTCGTACTTGTTCAGTTTGGCTTTGTTTTCCGGGGAGTTTTTTGTCATGTCCATTTTAATCGAGACCATGCTTTCCGCAAGGTCGAGGATCTCGGGCTGATTGTAGGTGAAGTGGTCCAGTTCGTTGCAGGCCACACACCATTCGGCCCAGAAATCCATCATGACCGGTTTGCCCTCGGCCGCAGCCTGGGCGAATCCCTCGTCTTCATCCCAGATCCAGAGGGGTTCCTGATGGGCCTCTGCCGTTTCCACAGCCGCCGATCCACCGCCCGAAGGTAGGAGGCCTGGCGCGAATCCCTTGATGCCACCCAGAATGGCCAGCACCACACCCAGGATCCAGAGCAGGCGGGATAGACCCTTGCCCATGCCTTCTTTGGCTCCGGCATCCTCGCTCAGGGGCTTGAGAGCTCCCCAGGCGCTAAGGCTGAAGACTAAGGCCAGGCCCAGGGCCAGGGTGAGTATCCAGCCTGGCAGGTAGGGCTTGAGGAAGTAGAGAGCCAAGGCGAAGAGAACCAGGGCGAAGAAATGCTTCACCTGATCCATCCAGCCACCGGCGCCGGGAAGGGCCGTTAGGAGCCCGCTGAAGGTGCCCAGGGCCAGGAAGAGCATTCCCAGGCCTGCCGCAAAGGTGAAGAGCAACCAGAATCCCATGAAGAGGCTGCCGGTCTGCGCCACCCAGGTGAGCAGCACGATGAGTACGGGTCCCACGCAGGGAGCGGCGATAAGTCCCATGGCCATGCCCATGAGGATGGGTCCCAGGAAACCCGTTTTGGCTCCGCCCATTTTGCTGGTGAGCCCACTGGGAATCTGGATGTCGAAAAGCCCGGCCATGGACAGTCCCATAGCCCCGATGATCACCGCCACGATGCCTGCGAAAATGGGGGTCTGTGTGGCCTGCCCGAAAGCTCCGCCGGTGGCGGCAGCCAAGAGACCGAGACTCGAGTACATGATGGCGATGCCCAGCACAAACCAGACGGCCAGTACGAATCCCTTGAGCGGGTTTCCTTTAGCGTTGCCACCGATGAAGCTAATGGTGATGGGAATCATGGGATAGACGCAGGGGGTGAAACTGGTGAGCACACCGCCCAGGAAAACCAAAAGGAAAGCCACCCAGGATCCGCGATTGAGCGCTGCCTCGAGCTTGCCGGCCAAGCCCTTGCCTTCGGGAGCCGGCTGTTCGCTTACCGCTTCCCGCTCATCGCTCTCGGCCTTATCGGTGAACTCCGTGCCGGACGGTTCGATGCTGTACTCAGCGGTAACGATGGCGGCTGTGGGCGGGAAGCACATTTCCACTTCGCCCTCTTGGCAGATCTGGTACTCGGCTTCGATGTCCAACTTGAAAATGCCAGCCGCAGGAAGGGTGACCCGGCTGCGCACTTCCACATCGCCTCGCCAGATGTGCTCTTCATCCTCGGCGATTCCTTCGGGCCATATTGCTTCACCGAATTCCGCGACCGGTTCACTCTTGAACAGTACGGTCCGGAAATACTCGGTGAGATGCGTGCCATCGGGAATATGGTAGGTGACCGCGAACTCCACGGTTTCACCGGCCACGAGGGGGTCCGCCAGGGCTTCCACGCTGACCTTGAGTTCGGGCGGCGCGAAGGGATCGCCCAAGCCGAAACCATCCTCGGCCAGGGCGGCTCCCGTTGAGAGCGCCAGAGTTGCGAGGAAGGCCAGAGTCAGGCCGCGATGGACGAAACTAGAATTTGACATGGATAGTCCTTGGGAAAGGTCGTGGCACAATTTATGGGATGCATCAGTTCCCGGCAAGGATTTCCGCGAAGCGAAAAGCACAGTAAATTGAGTGACGTCAACCAGGTTTACGTGCCCCGGGGGAAGGGAAGTCCCTGTTATCAGAGGCTTCTTCGTGTTAGATTCGAGATTCTGAAAGGACTCCATGGCATTCACATTTCTCATCGACGCCCCCGAAACGGAGGGTGCATGGACCCTCGACTCCAAGGGCGAGGGCGGCGCGCGCAGCCTGCCACTGGCCCTATTTCTGGAGCTTTTCGACATGGGCGGCGAGCTGGCTCGCCTCTGGCCTGCCCTCGACGATGAGGCCCGGCAGTCCGAATTGGCCGAGCTGCCCCTCCACCGGCTATTGCCCGAAGATTGGGGCGCCTTGGCGCGCATCCTGTCCGTGGTGGATGAAGATCCCTGGGAGCGATTTTGCGCCGAAGGGGGCAAGCTGGCGGCCGAGGCCAAGCTTTCAGGCCGAGTGGCGGCCGTTAAAACCCTGGCGCCCAATCCCTATGGCATTGGCGACCTGGCGCGAGGCGAGGAGATCCTGGAGGAATTCTTTGGTGGCGAAGGCCTGCTTGCCCGGCAGCGAGGCGAAGGATACGAACCTCGGCAAGGCCAGCTCGAAATGGCGCTGGCGGTCTGGCAGTCGCTCATCGCCGGTCACAATCTGGTGGTGGAAGCGCCCACGGGTATCGGCAAGAGTCTGGCCTACCTCGTGCCGGCGGGGCTTTTTTCGCTGATCACCGGCGAGCGCGTGTTGCTGTCCACCCATACCAAGAACCTGCAGGATCAACTCTTGGGCGGCGACCTGCCTGACTTGGAGGACAGCCGGGAATTGCCCCTGGAAGCGGTGCTGCTCAAGGGTCGTGAAAACTATATCTGCCGGCGGAAACTGGATCGCTACCTGGGCGGCTTGGCCCAGACGAGTGAGGAAGCCTTCAGCATGGCGGCCCTGGTCATTTGGCGAGCGCTCACAGTGAATGGTCTTGCTGAAGAACTGGACGCCCATCCTCTCATTCCCAGCGACCTCGTCCCCAAACTCACGGCGCGAGTGGGGCAGGCCGAGGAATCTGCTTGCGCGCGAGAGCGGCGCTGTTTCGTGGGACAGAGCCGGGAGCGCGCCCGCAAGGCTCAGCTGGTCGTGGTGAATCACTCCCTGGTGTTTGCCGACTACGCGGTGAATCACATGATCCTGGGCGATTACAGTTACCTGGTTGTGGATGAGGCCCAGCACCTGGATGCCGTTGCCACGCGTGCCTTGGGTCTCGACCTGAGCCTGCGTGCCCTGGACAAACTACTCTTGGGCGCAGGTCCCGAAGGCGCTCGCCCCGGTGGAAGGCAGGGCTTCCGAACATGGTTTAGCCGGGCCGGAGATTTGGCGCGGGATTATCCCACCGCGGGAATCAAGGAACCCAGGGAAGAGGCCATTCGCGCCATGGGCAGTCTTCGCGAAGCCTTCCGCGATTTGCTGGAGGCTCTGGCACTCTTGCCACCTGTGGAGAGTGAACTTTCTAGAGTGGGGCGCCTGCGCTACCGGTCCGAGAATCAACTTTTTGCGGGTCTTGAACCTCGGCGGGAAGAGATCGGACAGATTGCTTTCGGATTGAGAAAGACCCTGGGCGAGATGTCCAAGGCCGTCTCGCGTCACACTGCTGCGGAAGAGGCCGATCGCAGTGAGGCCGAATTGGCCGACAGCCTCGAGCGTGGGCTGGCCGAATTCGTGGAGCGCCTGAATTTTCTCATGTCGGCCTCGAGCGAAGACCATGTCTATTTCATGGAAGGGGGTCAGGGTTACGTGCGCGAATTGGTGGCCATGCCGGTGGATGTGCGCGTGGAACTGGGCGACTTCTTCCGCGAAGGGCTCATGAGCGCCATTCTCACCAGTGCCACCCTGGCCGTGGCGGGGGACTTTGCCTACTTCACCTCCAAGAGCGGTCTCGATCGAAGTGAACGCGAAACTCACACCCTCGCCATGGAAAGTCCCTTCGATTACGACGAGCAGGCCCGTGTGCTCCTGCCAGCTTTTTTACCCGAACCCAGCAGGCCCGGGCATCTGGAGCATGTGGCGGCACTCCTCGCCGAGACCCTGCGGAGTTATCCGCTTTCGGCCCTGTTGCTTTTCACGAGCTACTTGGCCATGCAGAAAACCCACCGTGGTCTGCAGGAGTTTGGAATTTCCGATGAGCGCATGATGATGCAGGGCGACGGCCTGGGCCGAGATATCCTGGCCAGGCGCTTCCGCGAAAAACCGGGATCCATCCTGCTTGGCACAAGCAGTTTCTGGGAAGGGGTGGATTTTCCGGGCGAGAGTCTGCAGATTCTTGTGATCACGCGCCTGCCCTTTGCCGTGCCCACCGAGCCTCTTGTAGAGGCGCGTTGCGAGCGCATCGAAACTGAGGGCGGATCGCCCTTCCCGCAGTACATGATTCCAGAGGCCGTGCTGCGTTTTAGGCAGGGTTTTGGGCGCCTGATCCGCAGCAGGCGCGATGAAGGCCTGGTGCTGCTTCTGGACAGCCGCCTTTCTGGCAAGCGATATGGACAGAGTTTTTTGACTTCGCTTCCCACCCGGGCCCGGATATGTTTCGACGAAACCAATTTCAGGCAGGAACTTCACGACTGGTATGTGAGCAGGCCGCGACCCAAGAGCAAAGCGGTCCGTGACGATTGAGAGGAACCATGAAAACCGATCAGCTGGATCTGCGCCCCGGTAAGGTTCGAGCGCCCCGTGGCACCGAACTCCATTGCAAGGGCTGGGCACAAGAGGCCGCCCTGCGCATGCTCATGAACAACCTGGATCCCGAAGTGGCCGAGATCCCCGAGGAACTCGTGGTCTACGGTGGCCGGGGAAAGGCCGCGCGCAACCAGGAGGCCTTCGAGGCTATTGTGAAGAGCCTGCTCGAACTGGATAACGATCACACCCTGCTCGTGCAATCGGGCAAACCCGTGGGCGTCTTTCGCACCCATGAAGACGCGCCGCGTGTGCTCATCGTCAACAGTCAGCTGGTGCCGGCCTGGGCCACCTGGGAGAAATTCTGGGAGCTGGAGAAAATGGGATTGATGATGTACGGCCAGATGACGGCCGGCTCGTGGATCTACATCGGCACCCAGGGCATTTTGCAGGGCACCTATGAAACCCTGGCCGAAGCGGCCAAGCAGCACTTTGGCGGATCGCTCAAGGGAACACTCACTCTCACCGGTGGCCTTGGTGGCATGGGCGGTGCCCAGCCGCTGGCCGTGACCATGAACGAGGGCGTGGCCTTGGTGGTGGAGGTGGACGAGGATCGTATCGATCGGCGCATCGAGCATCGCTATTGCGATGTGAAAGCCACCGACCTCGACGAAGCCCTGCGTCTTTGCAATGAGGCCAAGGCTGCGGGCAAGCCACTCAGTGTGGGCCTGCTGGGCAATGTGGCCGAGGTTTTCCCGGCCCTTGTGGAGCGGGGTCTCACCCCTGAGCTTGTCACCGATCAGACCAGCGCCCACGATCCTCTCAACGGATACGTTCCCGGCGGTATGAGTTTGGCCGAATCCATTGCGTTACGGGAAAACGATCCCGATGAACATGTGATGCGCGCTTACGCTTCGATGGCCGACCAGGTGCGGGCCATGCTCGCCCTGCAGGATCGCGGATCCATCACCTTCGATTATGGCAATAACCTTCGCGGTGGTGCCGTGAAAGGTGGGGAAGAGAAGGCCTTCGATTTCCCAGGATTCGTCCCCGCCTTCGTGCGCCCGCTCTTCTGTGAAGGCAAGGGGCCCTTCCGCTGGGCTGTGCTTTCGGGCGATCCGGAAGACCTTCGCAAGACCGACGAAAAGATTCTCGAACTCTTCCCCGAAGACGAAGCCCTCGCCCGCTGGATTCGCATGGCCCGCGAGAAAGTTCATTTCCAGGGCCTGCCCAGTCGCATCTGCTGGTTGGGCTATGGCGAACGCGAGAAGGCCGGGCTTGCCTTCAATGAACTTGTGGCTTCCGGTGAAGTCTCGGCGCCCATCGTGATCGGTCGCGACCATCTCGATAGCGGCTCGGTGGCCAGTCCCTACCGCGAGACCGAGGGCATGAAAGATGGAAGCGACGCGGTGGCCGACTGGCCTCTGCTCAACGCCTTGCTCAATGCCGTCAATGGTGTCACCTGGGTGAGCCTACATCACGGCGGGGGCGTGGGCATCGGCAACAGCATTCATTCGGGCATGGTCATCATGGCCGACGGTACGCCCGAGGCCGAAGCTCGGCTCTCCCGTGTGCTCACCGGCGATCCGGGCACGGGGGTCATGCGTCATGCGGATGCGGGTTATGAAAAGGCAATTCAGGTGGCCAAAGAACGGGGCGTGCAAATCCCCATGCTGGAGGACTGATGCGCGCGGACTTTCTGCTGCGAAACGCCGGTGAACTGGTCACCATGGCAGGGCCTGAAGGCCCTCGCCGCGGCCAGGCTCTGGCGGATATCGGCTTGGTGGAAGGCGGCTGTGTGGCCGCTTTCCATGGCAAGGTCGTGGCGGCAGGCCCGGAAGACAATGTGCTGGAGAATCTAGAACTAGATTCGGACGCTCTCGAGGTCGACGCCGGTGGCGCCTTGGTAACCCCCGGCTTTGTGGATCCCCATACCCACGCCATCTTCGGTCGCTATCGGGCCGATGAATACGCCATGCGAGTGGCCGGACGTCCCTACACCGAGATCGCGGCTGCGGGCGGTGGCATCCACGCCAGCGTGCGCGATTTCCGCGAGCGGGATGATGCCAACCTGCTGGCCCTCAGCCGTCCCCGCCTCAAACGCATGCTGATGGGTGGCTCTACAACTATCGAAGTGAAAAGTGGTTACGGGCTTTCTATCGAGGAAGAGATGAGGGCCCTGCTTCTCATCGAGCGTCTTGCGGGTGAACTGCCCGCCACCTTGGTGCCCACCTTCCTGGGGGCACACGAGATTCCCGCCGAGCAGCGTGGCGAGAATCGGCGCAGGTACATCGACGAGATTTGCAAGGTCTGGATACCCAAGACCGCAGCCCAGGGTATTGCCCGATTCGTGGATGTCTTCTGCGAGCCCACGGTTTTCACTCTGGAAGAGAGCAGGCTCATTCTCTCTGCGGCCAAGGACGCCGGTTTGGGTCTCAAGATTCACGCCGATGAGATCGCGGCCGGTTATGGCGGCGCGGCTTTGGCGGCTGAAATGGGCGCGGTCAGTGCGGATCATCTCATTGTCATGGCAGATAGCGATATGGCCGCTTTGGCCGCTAGCGACACCGTAGCGGTGCTTCTGCCCGCAACCAGTTTGGGCTTGGCAAGTACCGAGTTCGCACCCGCTCGCAAAATGGTGGAGGCCGGCGTCGCCCCGGCCCTGGCCACAGATTTCAATCCCGGCAGTTCGGCCTGCGAGTCCATGGGACTCATTCTCTCACTGGCTTGCAGCGCCTTGAAACTCACGCCTGCCGAAGCCCTCTGCGCCGCCACGCACAACGCGGCCTGGGCCTGCGGGGAAGGCGAGAAGACCGGCAGCCTCGTGGCCGGAAAGCGCGCCGACCTGCTCATCCACGATGCCACCGATCACCGCGAGCTTCCTTATCACATGGGATTCCCTTCGGTGGCGCGCGTGTTCATCGGCGGAGAAGAAGTGAAGTACTCGGCAGACGAACTTCGGGATCACTCATAGAAAGGCATCTTTTGCGCTACGATCTGCACATGCACAGCACCGCCTCCGACGGCGCCTTCACTCCTCGCCAACTTGTGGACATGGCCGTGAAGGTGGGGGTGAACGGTATCGCCCTCACCGATCACGATACGGTGGAGGGCCTGGATGAAACCCGCCAGTTGGCCGAAGCCGAAGGGCTCGAGTTCATCAATGGCATCGAGCTTTCCATTCAGGAAGGCGATCAGGATGTGCACATGCTGGGTTACTTCATCCAGCCTGTTTCCGAACTGCGGGAGATTCTGTCGGAGATCAGCGAGATGCGCAGGCAAAGGGCTATTAGCATGGTGGCCAAGCTCGAAGCCATCGGCAAACCCATCGACATGGAAGCCGTGCTGCGTTTTGCCGGCGACGGTGAAATTGGGCGCCCCCATGTGGCCGCGGCCATGGTGGAGGCGGGTCATGTGGGTAGCAATCAGGCCGCCTTCGATCTCTACATCGGCAATGATGGTCCGGCCTACGAGCCCAAGAGCCTCATGGACGCCGAGCGCGGCATGAATCTGCTTTGGCAATTCGGCGCAGTCCCGGTCATGGCTCATCCCAGCCTGGTGGATTACAAAAAAGTGCTTCCCCGTTTTCTGGATCTGGGTCTCGCGGGCCTCGAGGTGGATCATCCCTCGCAAAGCCTTTGGCAGCGGGCCGAACTGCGCGCCTTGGCGGGAGAACTCGGTTTGGTGGCCACGGGTGGAAGCGATTTTCACGCACCCGGCCATACGGCCAAGATCCTGGGGAGCTGTGGCGTGAGCGCGCAGACCCTGGATGAGCTCAAGGCCCGACGTCCCCGTTCTTGACCAATCCCTGCGCCTGCTCTAGCTTCGCCCTATGATGACCCTCAGCGCAGATCTACCCATGAGGCGGCCTGCCCGAGTCGCGCTCTTCGCAGCGCTGGCCGCCGCCATGGGATTTCTGTTTTCGCCCATTCCCAATATTGAGCTGGTCACCTTCAGCCTTTTCATGGCCGGATACGCCTTGGGCTTTTCCGCCGGTATGGCCGCCGCCGTCCTGGCGGTGCTGCTCTACTTCGGCATGAATCCCTACGGTTCCAGTTTCATCTTTCCTCCCTTGCTTGCGGCTCAATTGATCGCGGGTCTCTTCATTTCATTCCTGGGATCGCTGTTCGCGCGTGTCATGCCGCCTTCCCGTCTGCGAGGCCCTTCCGGGCGAATACTGCTTCTGCCTTTCGCCGCTCTGGCGGCCTTGGCCCTGCCCATCTTTCCCACCCTGGCCTTCGCACTGAGTTCGGGAGGGAACTGGCAGGGCTGGGTGGCGCTAGGACTGCTCATGACCAGCTGGGGCTTCATCTTCAATCTCATCGTCTTCTTCACGGCATTGCCGCCCATGGCCCGGCAGCTTCAGCGCATCGACGCTCGGAGCGGTCGATGAGACTTAGCCTTATTCTTCTTTTAGCGGCGGGCCTCTCTTGGGCACTCGAGTTGGGGGAGGAACTACCCGATCCCACTTCCTGGACTCTGGAAGGCGAAACCCTTCGCGTGCTTCACGCCAACAGCCTGGAAGAACTGCTGCGGGAATCTCCTCTTCTGCGCGTGGATAGCTTCGGTGGCGCAGCCCTTCCATTTCGCGCCACCGCCGGACCTTGGTCCATGGATGAAATCCTCATCGTGGTGGACGGCTATCCCGCTCGCGATCCCTGGACCGGTGAGAATCAGGTTCCACACATCCCCTTAGCTCTCATCGATCGACTGGAATTTTCCCGGCGGTCCTCCGCCTTGGAGTTTGGTTCTGCCGGAGCATCGGGTGTGCTGCGAGTGACCACACGCAGACATGCCGGACGAAACGCCCGCGCAAATTTCCACGTCTGCCCTCTCATGATTGGCGAACCCTGGACCACCCGCTTCTCCGTGGAAACTCCGCCAGGTGGATTGGCTTTGGCCGTGGCTTTGGACAGTTTTGATCGATCCCTGTCCACCTTCTCAGAGCGAACGGGGGAGGGTGGCACCTATCCCGAAGTGTCCAGTAGCCAGTGGCGTTCCTTGATAACGCGACTGGATCTGCACGGCGGCGCAGCCGGGCCTATGAGTTTCCAGCTTCTGCAGTCCGACGCATCTTTTGCTCTCTCCGGTGGGCCGAGCGATGATCATGTAAACCAACTCTATCGCTTCACTCTGGCGGCACCGGAAACACCCCTGGGTGAATTTCTCTTCGCCCAGAGCAGCATCGATCGCAATTCCAAGATGAGCCAGTCGGGAGCCTTGGGATTAGAGCTTCGCTGGGCCAAGCGCAGGGGCTTCATGGGAGTCGGTGGCCTTGCGGCTTTCGCGGGTGGCCGATGGTGGGATCCATCCTGGGAAGAAAATGGTGAAGTTCCTCTCCTCGATGAAATTGGCAGCGCCTATGCCGCTCTGAACTGGTCACTGCCGGCGACTCTCGGCTTCAGGCCTAGTGCGGGAGCACGCTTTGAAAAGGAAGCGGGCAGCGAGTCGGCTTATCAGTATCAGGTGAATCTGTCCCGGCCCTTCAGATCACGACCCATGCGCATGGAATTTTTCGCGGCGGGCGGACGGCAGCGTGAAGCTTGGGCCCATGATCGCTTCGACTCAGAAGCCCTTTGGCCGGGCGCTATCATTGCCCCGGGAACTTCCAGTGCACGGGATTTCCTGCGCGCTGGCCTGAGCCTCGGCGCCTACACGCAAAGATGGAGTTGGAGCATGGGCTTGCTCGCCCATGGCTCAGGTGAGGCCTGGATGCTTGATGCGGACAACGCCACTTGGATTCAAACACCTTACAACTCAGGCAGCTCCTTGAGCTTCACAGGACGCGCCCGCCTGCGTCGTCCCGCCCGTTGGCTGGACTGGAGCCTCGATACCTTCTTCGCCCTGCTCGGCGGCGGCCGGTCGCGGCCACCGGGATCATTGGAGGGCAGCTTGACCCTGGAAAGCGCTTTCGGCGAGGATGCGAGCACAGCGCTGACATATCCAAACCGAGCGCGGGTGGGCTTTGACTACCTTCGCAGCATTGCCGAGGGTGATGGCCACTGGCGCATCTATTCGCCGGTGGAAATTCGCTGGGGAGAGTCGGCCGAGACTCTGGTTACCTGGGATCTCACCGTGGAACTTCGCGTGCTCGACGGTCGCCTCTGGTGGCGCATGCGCGATCTGCTGCATCGCGGTGGCGAGGAGATTGTGGGCTATCCCATGCCGGGCCGTGAAATTCAACTGGGCGTGGATTGGGTCTTGTTCAACTAGAGCTGTCGTGTCGAAACCCTGATTATTGCTGATCTTAGGAGTTGCCATGAAGCACCTGAACTTTTTCACCGCCGGCGAATCCCATGGACCGGGCCTGAGCGCCATTCTCGAAGGCATGCCCATGGGCATGAAGATCGACCCTGCGATTATCGATGCCCAGTTGGCGCGGCGCCAGGAAGGCTACGGCCGCGGCGGGCGCATGAAGATTGAAACCGATCGTGTGCGCATCAGCGGGGGAATTCGCCATGGTGTGACCCTGGGCGGGCCCATCGCCATGTGGATCGGCAACAAGGATCACGTGAACTGGATCGGGCGCATGGATCCCTTGGCCATGCCCAAATCCAAGAAGAAGATCGAAGTGGTCACACAGCCTCGGCCCGGACATGCAGACCTGGCCGGCTACCTCAAAACCGGCACCGAGGACATCCGAAACATTCTGGAGCGAGCTTCGGCAAGAGAAACCGCCGCACGCGTGGCCGCGGGAACCCTGGCGCGAATTTTACTGAATGAACTTGGCGTGACACTCTTCAGCCACACCCTGGTCACCGGCGGCGTGCGCTGTCATCCCGATTATGACAACCTGGACAAGATGGAAGAGGAAGCCGCCTCCAACGATCTGCATGTGGCCGACGGCGAAAGTTACGATCGCATGCGCAAGACCATCAAAGGTGTATGGGGCGAGGGCGATACCTTGGGCGGTGTGGGGGAAGTGATCGTGCGCGGCCTGCCTGCTGGCATCGGTTCCTACACCCATTGGGATCGCCGGCTGGATGCGCGCCTGGCCCAGGCCATCCTTTCCATTCCTGCGGTGAAGGGTATGGAGATTGGACCGGCATTCGAAAACGCCACCATGCGTGGCAGCCGCGTCATGGACAGCATCAAGCCTGCCGGCAAGAAAACTACTGCTGAGCAAGGACGATACGCGCGCAGTGGAAATCGCATGGGTGGCCTCGAAGGCGGCATGAGCAACGGCCAGCCCCTGCTCATTCGCGCGGCCATGAAACCTATCAGTACGCTCATGCAGCCCCTGGACACGGTGGATGTGAAAACCGGGCGCAAGGTCAAGGCCCTTCGTGAACGCAGCGACGCGGCGGCAGTGGCGGCCATGGGCGTGGTGGCCGAGGCCATGACGGCACTTATTCTGGCCGATGCCGTTCTGGAGCAATTCGGAGCCGTGACCCTGAAAGATCTGAAGGCGGCCTGGAAGCGTCACCTGAGGCAGATTGCCAAGAGGTAGCATGCGCGAAGAACTCATCACCGCTTGGCGCATCAATCAGAAGATTCTTCTGGGGCTCATCGACGCCATCAGCGCTGAAGGCATGGCCTCTACGCTTTCCACTCGCGGTGGGCGCAATGTGGCTCGGCAATTGGCCCACATTCAGTATGTGCGCGTGCATCAACTAAAGAATCGCGCCAAGTCATTGGCTAAGGGTGCCACGCTTTTTGATCCCAAGGAATCTCCCTCAAAAAGAGATCTAAAGGCGGCCCTCAAAGACAGCTCTCTTCGCATTGAGGAATGGATTTCGCGCATGGGGGAACCGGGATTTCGCAGCATGAAGGGCGGGCCTGCGACCACCCTGGCCTATCTGGTCAGTCACGAGAGCCATCATCGAGGTTCCATACTACTAACCCTCAAACAGTGCGGACATTCAATTGACGCCAAGGCGGCCATGGCGCTCTGGGGCGAATGGGGGAAAGAGCCCTAGGCTGGATAGGTGAGCAAATTCCTGCCATTTTATCCCCTTGGCATTTCCTCGATTTCCCGTTAACTCTTATCCCATGAATCTCTATCTCGTCGGTTTCATGGCCTCGGGGAAATCCACCCTGGGGCGCTTCCTCTCGGAGTATTCCGGGCGGAGTTTTCGCGACCTGGATCGAATCATCGAGTCCGAGGCGAGCATGAGTATCCGCGAAATATTCGAGGCCGAGGGAGAAGTGGGATTTCGCAGGCGCGAGACCGCGGCCCTGGAGCAAATTGTGAAGCTGGACGGTTTCATTGTGGCAACCGGTGGAGGGGTCATCGAGACCCCGGTAAATCGAGATCTGCTGCAGAACGGTTTCACGGTTTTCCTGGACTGGTCCTGGGAGTCCCTTGCCACTTGGCTCAAAAAAGTATCGCGACATAGCCGTCCCCTGCTTGAGCAAGAAGATGAGAGCGTGCAGCTTCTTTTTGAACGACGCCGGCCCTTCTACAATCAGGTGGCTCAACGTGTGGAAGATATTCGCGAGGTGGATCACGACGGCCTTGGCGAAATGCTAAACAACCTTTGCGAGGGTATTCACGAAGCCCTGCTGGACGCCGAGCGAAAGGCATTGGAATGAGAATCATCGCCGGCCGCATGAAGGGACGTCGTTTGTTGGTCCCCAAGAACGGCGCCCGCCCGACCACCGATCGTGTTCGAGAAAGTCTCTTCGCAGTCTTGCAGGACGAATTCGAAGATGGAATGGTCATCGATCTTTTCGCGGGAAGCGGCAGTCTCGGGCTCGAGGCCCTGAGCCGTGGTGCTCAGCGGGCCCATTTCGTTGAATTATCCCGGCGAAGCATGGATATCCTTGCACGAAATATAGAGCCCGCTCGAAACGAGGGCCTTGAAACAAAGGTGTTCAAGGAGAAGGTGCGATACTATCTTAGGAATCACTGGCCGGAAGGCGGCGCGGACCTTGTACTCATGGATCCGCCCTATGGCGATGAAGAGGGCATATACTGCCTGAAGCTTCTCGCGGAACTTCATGCCTCCGAAGTGGGAGTCGTATGCTTCGAGTCGGCCGGCGGCGAGGAAATCGCCACGCCTGAGGGCCTGGAACTTCATCGCGTCATGACCTTCGGTGATACGCAGGTGACGATCTTTCGGGGAGGAAAACAATGAACCGTTGGATGTATCCCGGCACATTTGATCCGCCGACGCGCGGCCATTTAGATCTGATCCGACGTGCCATGCCCCTCTGTGATGAACTCATTGTCGCGGTGGCGGACAACAAGGAAAAGACTACTTTGTTCACCTTGGACGAGCGGGTCAAGCTGGCGGAAAAAGCCACCGTCGGCTTGGACAACGTGAAGGTTTTATCCTTCAAGACTCTGCTTACGGAACAGGTTGAGAAGCTCAATGTCAGCGCAATTCTTCGAGGCATACGCGCGTTCAGTGACTTCGAGTATGAGTTCGTTATGGCGCTGACCAATCGAAAATTGCTGGACCGCTTCGAGAGCATCTTCATGATGCCCAGCGAGAATTACATCTACCTCTCCAGTTCGCTGGTAAAAGAAATCCGAGAATACGGCGGAGACCTAACACCTTTCGTGACGGCCCCCGTTCTGGAATTGATGACCGAGATGGGAAAGGGACCTGTGACATGAATCGCACCGAAACTCTGAATCCGCGCTTCGCCGACAAACTTGGGCATGTGGGCGCAACCATCGAAGGATCCAAGACCCTGGCCGTGACGGCCCTGGCCAATCGCTTGAAAGCGGAGGGGCGCGATATCGTTTCCCTCACCGCCGGCGAACCCGACTTCCGGACGCCCGAGTTGGTGGCCGAAGCGGGCATCGAGGCCATCAAGAGCGGAGCCACCCGCTATACCGCCGCCGCCGGCGAGCCCAATTTGCGTGCAGCGGTCGCCAAGTTGTATTCAGAGCGTTGGGGCGTTCAGCTCGACGCCTGCAATGTCTGCGCATCCAGCGGTGCCAAGCCCATCATCTACTACCTCATGTCGATCTTCCTGGATCCGGGCGACAAGGTCATCTTCCCGGTGCCATTTTGGGTGAGCTACGAAGCCATGGTGAAGATGCGCAGTGGGGTGCCGGTACCTGTGACCACGCGCATGGAAAATCGTCTGAAGCTCACGGCGGAAGAACTCGATGCCGCTGCCGACGGTGCGAAAATTCTGCTGCTGAACAATCCCACTAATCCCACGGGAGCGGTTTACAGCAAGAGCGAATTGGAGGCCATTGCGGAAGTGGTTCGCGAGCGCGACCTCATCGTTATCGCCGATGAAATCTACGAAGATCTCGTTTACGGCGAACAGAAGCATCAGAGTCTCTATACCGTGGCGCCATGGATGCCCGAACGCACCGTGGTGGTGACAGGCGTATCCAAGAGCTTCGCCATGACCGGTTGGCGACTGGGATATGCCATCGGCGACGAGTCGGTGATCGCGCCCCTGGCCAAGTATCAAAGCCAAGCGCTCTCCAGCCCTTGTCAGATCAGTCAACGCGCGGCCATCAAGGCTGTAAGTGAGGGCTGGGGCAGTGTGAACAGCATGCGCGCCGAGTTCGCCAAGCGACGAGAATATGTAGTGGAGAAAATGAGAAACCTGGGTCTTCCCTTCGCCGAACCCGAAGGCGCTTTCTATCTCTTCTTCGACAGCAGCCCGGTTCTGGAAAAACGCGGTTGGAAAGACGGGCAGGAATTCTGTGCACACTTGCTTGAGGACGAGGGCCTGGCCCTGGTGCCCGGCGATGCCTTCGGCATGAACAATTGGGTGCGCATGTCATTCGCCGCCTCCGACGCCGATCTTGAAGATGGCTTCACCCGCCTCGAACGGTTTATCCGCTAATGTTTATCGATCGAGTCGTCATAAGAGTGAAAAGCGGTAAGGGCGGCGATGGCCTCGTATCATTCCGCCGTGAACGCTTTGTCCCTAGAGGTGGACCCTGGGGGGGAGACGGCGGCAAGGGTGGCGACGTGATCCTGGAAGTGGACTCCCAACTGCACACGCTTATGGATTTTCGCTACCAACAACTTTACCAGGGCATCAAAGGTCAACCTGGCGGCAGCGCCAACAAGACGGGGAAGACCGGCCGCAACACCATCATCCGCGTTCCCTGCGGCACCGTAGTGAAAGATGCCGAAGAGGGAACGATTATCGCTGACCTTACCGAGCACGGCGAGCAGGTGGTGGTGGCTGCCGGCGGCAAGGGCGGACAGGGCAACGCACGTTTCAAAACGCCCACACGTCAAACTCCCGATTGGGCTACATCCGGTAAGGAAGGCGAAGAGAAGACTCTCGAGCTTGAGCTCAAGCTCATCGCCGATGTGGGATTAGTCGGATTTCCTAATGCTGGAAAGTCGACTCTGCTTTCGGCCGTGTCTGATGCTCGTCCCAAGATCGCCGACTATCCTTTCACGACTCTGGAGCCGAATCTTGGAATCGTGAAAACGGATGAATTCCGTTCCCTGGTCATGGCCGACATTCCTGGTCTTATCGAAGGGGCCAGCGACGGCAAGGGCTTGGGCAAGGAGTTCCTCCGCCACATCGAACGCACGCGCGTACTGCTCTTTCTGGTGGATGCGGCGGGGGAGAGTCCCCTTGATGAATATATGACTTTGCTGGGCGAGCTGGAGAAACACGACGTGGCATTGCTCGACAAGCCGCGCGTCCTCTGTCTCAGCAAAATTGATCTACTCGGCGAGGCTCCCTCAAGGCCTAAGGGGCTTGAGAAGAAGATTCCTTTCCTGGCTATTTCGTCGGTGACACACCGTGGCCTCGATGAACTCTTGCGTGAAATGGACCGCTTCGTCCATCCTCCCGAAGAGAAGGAAGATTCGCCCATCCCCACTCTCTAGGAGCGACGCATGGAAGCTCGCCCCGCGATTTCAAGCGCGCGCTGGTTGCCCTGGCTATTGGGCCTTGCCGCCGCCGCCATCCTTTTTATTGCCACACAACCCTACGGCATCGGTGTCACCAGCGATTGCGTGGACTATTTCTCCACCGCCGCCAATTTCGCGCGTGGCGAGGGATTCTTGCAACACGATGGAAATCCCTATGCCAGTTGGCCGCCCTTGTACCCCATGCTGCTCGCAGCGGGACTCAAAGTTGGGCTGGCCTGCGAGGCCACCGCCCTGCTCATCAACATGCTATCTGTGGGCCTGCTGCTGGTCTTCCTTAGCCGCTGGATGCTTCTCAAGCTCCGCCACCGCTTCCTGGCCCATTGGGCATCCTTGGTGATCCTGCTGCATTTCGCACTCTGGGATGTTGCCCTTCACGCATGGACCGAGCCGCTGTTCAATCTGCTTGCCATCCTCTTCTTGATTCAGCTTCCAAAAACCGTGAAAGAGGATCGCTGGGCCTCACTTCTGAGCCTGGCCTTGTTGGCGTCCACGGCCTGGTTCCTGCGCTATGTGGGCGTGACTCTTGTGGCCACCGGAGATCTGTTTCTCCTATTCGCATCCAGCCAGTCCTGGCCAAAACGCCTGAGCCGAGCGGCTGTTTTCGGAGTGATCGCCGCCACACCCACGGTAATTTGGATGATCCGCAATCTACAGGTCATGGGTCAGATGGCCGGCGAGCGTTCTCCCTCAGCCTTCGGACTCGTCCTGAATCTTCGCCGCATGTTGAAAGCCAGTTGGTGGATTTTCCCCGAGAGCTGGGGCAAAATTCTGCCCGCATTATTGTTCATTGCGCTGGTGATCTTCCTGGTGCTTTCCGCGCGCTCTCTTCGTGAACAAGCGAGGCGTTTGACCCTGCGAAAAGCTCTACTGGTCTTCAGCGCTCTCTACCTCATGCTGCTGCTCTACACCTCCACACGTTTCGCCTTCGAGGCGATTCACTCGCGCTATCTGATTCCCGTTTTCATTCCTGGCCTGCTTTGGCTGACCCTGTGCTTGGACGACTATTTCGAATCGCTCAGACTCAAAACTTTTCGCAATGTCATGGCCGTGTTGATGATTCTCTGGCTCCTATTCCCAGCGCTAAACACGGCGGATCAAATTGCGGCCGCGCGCAGCGAGGGCATCGATGCTTTTGGCGCGCCCGAATGGCAGGACCGTCCTCTCTGGAGTTGGCTCATAGGTGGACCCGAGGATGTGATTCTCATTTCCAATGGGGCCGATGCCCTGCACTACCATACAGGGCTTCCCGTGCGTCTTGCGCCTCGTAAGTGGATGCACTCGGCCGGTCGCACGCCGACCACCGAGCTTGCGGATTTCGCGTCCATCTTCAAAGAGGATCGCCCCGTGTTTTACGTGTGGATCGCCGATTTTCCGCGCACCGGGGCGAGAGTGAATTATCACAGCTTGGAAGAGCTACTCGAGTTCTATCGGCTTGAGCCCATCGTCGCCTTCCCCGGAAGCGCCGTCTTCATGGTGATGCCGCGCTAGTTGTCGATGCCGTGTTTATCCGTCGCCATCTTTGACGGGCCTAGTCTGGTGTTCATCGAATACGCCTTAGCGTAACGCGATTCTTCCCTGGCATTTTCCTTGCCGCCGCTCTCCCATGCCTATTCCCATCACTCATGAGCTACTCGAGCTATCCCACCGTCTTCTCTACTCGCCCAGGGAATTTCCTGAACTGGGACTCAGCCTTGATGAGGCGCCGACCTTGCTGAATCGATTGAGACGAGGCAAAGCCATCCAGATTCCGCCGCCGGAAATTCTCAAAGCTCAGGCCGACATGGCTGCGGGCAATGGAATGCGTCTATTGCTGTCGGGGGAGGACGACTGGCCAAGTGCTTTGAACAATCTTCCTCAGTTGCCTCCGATACTTTTCCTGCTTGGCAAGCTACCCTCTTTGGATCGATGCATTGCTCTGGTGGGATCTCGCCGCTGCAGTCGTCAGGGTCGCGAAATGGCCCGGATGCTGGGCCGGGGTCTTGCGAGTGATGGGGTCGTCGTGGTCAGCGGTCTGGCCCGGGGTATCGACGGGGAGGCTCACGAAGGTGCCTTGGAAACAGGAAGTACACTGGCGATTTTGGGAGGCGGCCTGGATCGCATATATCCGCCCGAGCACCGAAACCTGGCTGGTCGCATTCTAGATCGTGGCGCTCTGATCAGTGAGTTTCCTCCGGGAGTCATGCCTCTGCCTTTTCATTTCCCGCGGCGCAATCGAATCATCGCGGCCCTGGCCGATCTGACCATCGTGGTAGAGGCCGGAGAAAAAAGCGGCGCTCGAAGTACGGCCATCCACAGTCTAGATCTTGGGAAAAGGGTCGGTGTGGTGCCGGGAAATCCGCTGAATCCGGCGGCGGTGGGAAGCAATCAGCTGTTCAAGGAGGGTGCCGAGCCCATCCGCAATCTTCAGGATGTTCACGATCTGCTCAAATGGGGCATCGGGCCGAAAACAAGTAAACCCTGGAGCCCGGAGCGTTGCCGCGAGGAGGGGGTGGAGGATCTGGAGTCTTTGGCCCTGCGAAGTGGTTGGACTCTGGCGCGTAGTATCGAGAACCTGGAAAGCTGGGAACGTGAGGGTCAGGTGCGGCGTCTTGGCGGAGGGCGATTCAAGGTTTCCATTTAGGCGATTCATCCTTGCCAGATGAGGGTATCCTTCGCAATATCGCGGGGCACCCCAAATGGAGGATCGAGATGCCCGAGTCCAAAGGATTGTCTCTCTGGTTGCCGCTCTTGTTGGGACTGATCGGCCTGATCATGGTTGGCCTGGCCACCGCGCCTCATGGGGCCGGCCTGACCAGTGATACGGCCAGCTACTTCGCCGTAGCCGATCACCTTTTGGAGGGTGATGGTTTTGCCCGATACGATGGCGAGGCCTACACCTCATGGCCGCCACTCTTTCCTCTTTTGATCGCAGGCACCCAGGTGCTTGGCGTGGAAAACGCCACGGCCGTCCGCTGGATCAATGCCCTCGTGTTCGGGCTCATCATTTTGGTGGCCTCGCGCTGGAGCCTGCGGCATCTGGAGAGCCGCTTCCTGGGTATCGCGGCCTCAATTCTCTTTCTGTTTGCCTATCCCCTTTTGCGGGTTTCGATCATGGCCTGGACCGAGCCGCTCTTCGTTCTCTTGAGCGCCATCTTCCTGATCCTCCTGACCCAGGATCCTCGCGAACGCAAAAATTCTCATTTCGCCTGGCTAGTGATAACCGCCAGCTTGGCCTGGCTGGATCGCTATGTGGGCATAACCCTGGTGGGCACCGGCTTCATCATGTTGCTGCTTGAGAAGGAAGATGGTTTCGCGCGAAATCTGGGCCGCGCCCTTCTCTTCGGCTTCCTGTCCACAATGCTGCCTTTGATTTGGATCATCCGCAATCTCGCTTTGACAGGCGCACCGGCGGGCGAACGTTCGCCTTCTTCCTTCAGTTTCATTTTCAATGTGCAGTCAGCTCTCAAACAGACCGGCTGGTGGATCATTCCCGAACGCATGGGGGGCATGATATCGACCTTGGGCCTTTTGCTCATCGTGCTGCTTCTCATCTGGGTGAGTCTGCGCTGGCGACGGGCTGGAGAGGGGCCGCGCCGTGACCTGCGAGTCTTCGCGCTGTTCTCAATTATCTATCTGGCTTTTCTGCTTTACACCTCCAGCCGTTACGCATTCGAAGTGATTCATTCGCGCTATCTCATTCCCCTTTACCCGCCACTTTTCTTCCTGTTCTTCAGGAGTCTGGATCCCATGATGAGCCAGGCCAAAAAGAGTTTGGCGGCGCGTGTGATCATGGTCTTGATTTCGGTGTGGTTGCTCTATCCCATGGCGCAGTCGGCGGTAATCGTGAAGCAGGCGCGGGCTGAAGGGCTCATCAACTACTCTCGCGATTCGTGGCGGGCCAGCGATCTGGCCTTGAAGATGGCAGAGTCGCCTCCCGAGGGTCTCTGTTTCAGCAATCAGTCGGAAGCGCTCTACATTTTGGCTGGCGTCGAATCCTATCGATCACCTCGCACCACTTTTCATCCTACGAGCCAAACGCCCACGGGTGAGCTGGACAGTTTCGCCGAACACCTGGTGGGGGATGATCCCGTGTATCTCATCTGGTTCGATGCGGTGAGCCCGCATCCCCATCGGCGCAATTTCCACACCCTGGAGGACATCAGCGCCCGCTATCATCTCTTCGAGATTTTGCGTTGCGCCGACGGCACGCTCTTTCAGATTCTACCGCTTCCGCCCAGCGGAAACGCACATTGATGGAGATGCCGTGAGGCTCAAGCATCGCATTGAAGTAGGAATCGTTCGAACGGGACTCGCCCTGGGTAATTTCTTTCCCTGGACTTGGATCAGTGCCAAGGGAGCTCTTCTGGGTGCATTCACCTACCATGTGCTCCGCATCCGCCGCAAAGCGGTGCTCGAAAACTTGCGCATCGCCTTCGGGCCTGAGCTGGAAGATGCCGAGGCTAGACGCATCGCCGCTTCTTGTTACCGGGTTTTCGGACGCACTCATTTCGAGTACTTCGGTCTGCCAGCCTTGCATCGGCGCGGAGTGCTCGAATCGATTCATGTGGAAGGCCGTGAACATGTGGAAGCCGCACAGGCGCGCGGCAAGGGCATCATCTTGCTCATGAGTCACTTTGGAAACTGGGAGATGCTGGGGCTCATGGGCAATCACCTGGGTCTTGAGGTGAATCTGCTGGTGGGGGACCTGTCCAATCCCGGCGTGGATGAGGCCATGAACCGTTTGCGAGAGCGGCTGGGTCTGAAAATTCTGCGCCGGGGAATGGCGCTGCGGGAGACACTGAAGCTGCTCCGAGCCGGGGGCACGGTTCTCTTCCCGGGAGATCAGGAAGCTCGTTGGCATGGTGTTACGGTGCCCATGTTCGGTCGGGCTACGCTTACCCATCCCGGGGCGGCGCATTTCGCACTCAAGAGCGGTGCCGCCATTCTCATGGGATTTCCCATTCGCGAGGGATCTAGGTTCCGCATGAAGTTCCTGCCACCCATTTTGCCTGAGGGCGAGGGCAGCAAGGAAGACATCCTGAAACTCACCGCCAGGCATGTGGCGGCCCTGGAGTCGGTGGTGCGGGAATATCCGGATCAGTGGTTCTGGATGCACAAGCGCTGGAAGGCCGCCCCCAAGTCTGAGGACGGCCTACCCGAAAAACTCTCGTTCTGATCTAGCTGGGAATGTTCGAGCCCGGCGTGAAGCCGATGCCGCCACCGGCCTGAGGCTCGGGCAGCTTACCGTGATTTTTCTCATAGCGCTCGATATTGCCCTGCAGCGACTTGAGGAATGCCTTGGCATTGGGCGCGGCCATGATCACACGCTCCACAACCAGTGCCTTCTGAATTCCGGGAAGCACCCGCACGAAATCGAAAACGAACTCGCTGCTGGAATGAGTGACCACCGTGGCGTTGGCATAGGTGCCCTGGGCCTTCTCTTCCTTCAATTCGATGTTAACTCGCTGCCCCTGAGGCGCGTTGGGATTGTCCTGGCTCATGGCCTTCCTTCCGAATCAGTGTTAACGTAACTTGTTCGTTTCCAGCATACATAGCGGCGAGCCAGGCCGCCAGCCCCTTTCTTGACACCCCTGTGCATCCTTGCTAGCTTGCGCAAATTCAAGCCCACCGCGAGGATCCATGAATCCGGTACATCTCAACCCTCAAAGAATGCGCGATCTCCTGGACGCCATGCGCGGCAAAAGCGTGCTCGTCCTGGGCGATGTCATGCTCGACCGCTACCTGGAAGGCCGTGTGGAGCGCATCAGCCCCGAGGGGCCGGTGCCGGTGGTGGACGTATCCCGACGCGACGCGCGCCTGGGAGGCGCGGCCAATGTGGCGCGCAATCTCGTTTCACTCGGCGCGGTACCTCTTCTGGCAACCGTTCTCGGTAACGATGAAGCCGGCGCCGAACTCAAGGCGATTCTGGCCCGTCGCGGCATCGATGCGGAAAACATGGTGGAAGACGCGAGTCGTCCCACCACGGTGAAAACTCGCGTTCTGGGATCAGGACAGCAGATCTGTCGTTTCGACGAAGAAAGCCGCGAGCCTCTTTCCGAGATGGTCCTGGCAGAACTTCGCGAGAAAACCCTGGCAGCTTTGAAGCGCGCCAAGGCCGTGATCCTGTCCGACTACGGCAAAGGCGTCATGCATGACGATCTGATCACCGAGCTCATCGCCGAGTCCAAGGTGCTGGGCATTCCCGTGGTGGTCGATCCAAAGGAAGGGCATTTCTCGGCCTATCGAGGCGCTGATCTGGTCACACCCAATGCGGTGGAGGCGGGCGGATCATTCGGCCAGCCCATTCGCAATGACCGTGACGTGGAAAGCGTGGGCCGCGGCCTGCTCAAGCGTTTGGATCTGGGCGCACTCATGATCACCCTGGGCGCCGACGGCATCGCCCTTTTCGAGCCGGGTGTCGAGCAGCGCCGCTTCCCGGCCAAGGCTCGCAAAGTTTTCGATGTCACCGGCGCCGGCGACACGGTGGTGTCGGTGCTGGGTCTTTCCATGGCAGCCGGTGCGGGACTGGACGAAGGCGCTCGCCTGGCAAACCTGGCCGCGAGTATCGTGGTGGGTCGCGTGGGTACCGATGCGCCGAGCATCGATGAGCTCATGGCCGCCGCACTGGATGAGATACTCGATGGCCGTGAAACGGAGAAAACGCCTGCGCCCGGTCGTGTTCTCAGGCGTGAGGAAGCGGCCGGATGGGCCGAGAAGCAGCGTCAAAGTGGCCGGGGCATCGTGTTCACCAATGGCTGTTTCGACGTGCTGCACTTCGGACATCTTGCCATTTTGCGCGAAGCCGCGCGTCACGGTGATTTGCTGGTTGTCGGCATGAACTCCGACGCCTCGGTAAAACGTCTGAAAGGGCCCACGCGCCCGGTGAATGCCGAGGCGGAACGCGCCCGCCTGCTGGCACATCTTAGCCCCGTAGACGCGGTGGTCATCTTCGAGGAAGACACGCCGCTGGAAATCATTCGCGAGCTCAAGCCTGCGGCACTGGTCAAGGGCGACGAATACCAAGAGAAGGATATCGTTGGGGCGAAAGATGTTCGCTCCTGGGGAGGGGAAGTTGTCCGCTTTCCCATGCAAGAGGGTTTCTCCACGACGGAGACCCTGAAGAAGATGGAGGAACACTCTTGAAGATCCATGAATATCAGGCGAAGCAAATCTTCCGGCGCTTCGGCATGCCGATACCGGATGATCGTCTCGCCACGACGCCCGACGAAGTGAAACAGGCGGCCACGGATCTCGGCGGAGGTCTCGTGGTGGTTAAAGCCCAGGTTCTTGTGGGCGGACGCGGCAAAGCGGGCGGCGTCAAGCTGGCCGACGATCCCAATGACGCGCGCGACAAGGCCGAGGCCATTTTGGGGATGGATCTCAAGGGCCTCACGGTGAAAAAGGTGCTGGTTTCGCCGGCGGTGGACATTCTCAGGGAACTCTACGTGGGCATTGTGCAGGATCGGGCCGGGCAGCGTGCCACGCTCATGGTTTCGGCAGCCGGCGGTGTTGATATCGAGGAAGTGGCCCGCACGGCTCCCGAAAAAATAGTCAAGTTTGGCATCAATCCACGTCTCGGTCTGCGTCCCTTCGAAGCGCGGCAGGTGGCATTCCAGGTTGCCGACGGCAAGATCGCTTTGAAGATCGCGTCAATCCTCGTGCAGCTTTGGGAAGCCTACGACAATGTGGACGCCTCCCTCGCCGAAGTTAATCCTCTGGTGATTACGCCTGATAACGAGGTCTGGGCCATCGACGCCAAGATCAACTTGGATGACAATGGTCTCTTTCGGCAGAAGGAACTGGCCTCCTGGCGCGATCCCGAAGAGAGCGAGCCGGAAGAAAACGAGGCCCGTGTGGCGGGTCTCAGCTTCGTGAAGCTAGAAGGCAACGTGGGTTGCCTGGTTAACGGCGCGGGGCTGGCCATGGCCACCATGGATCTGGTTCAGCACTATGGCGGTTCGCCAGCCAACTTCCTGGACATCGGGGGAAGCTCAAATCCCGACAAGGTGGTCAAAGCGCTGGACATCATCACTCGGGACAAAAATGTGAAGGCCATCCTCTTTAACATCTTCGGCGGCATCACGCGTTGCGACGATGTGGCTCGCGGCATCATTGAGGCCAAGAAGAAAACCGAGCTGGGACTACCGGTGGTGGTGAGACTGGTTGGGACCAACGAAGAAGAAGCTCGCGTGATGCTGGCCGGCACCGATCTTGTGCCCGCCGAGACCATGGACGAAGCCGTCCAGAAAGCCATCGAACTGGCAGGAGGTGCGGCATGAGCATCTATGTGAATAACGACACACGTCTGGTGGTTCAGGGAATAACCGGTCGGGATGGAGCCTTCCACGCGGAGCAGATGGCCGCTTACGGCACCAAGCTTGTGGCCGGGGTCACACCGGGCAAAGGCGGCCAGACAGCCGTGGACGTTCCTGTCTTCGACACAGTGGCTGAAGCCGTGGCCAAGGCCGACGCGAATACCAGCTGCATTTTCGTTCCTCCGGCCATGGCGGCCGATGCTATCCAGGAGGCCATCGAAGCGGGAATAATGACCTTGGTGGCCGTCACCGAGGGCATTCCCGTGAACGACATGAACCGCATCATGCCGCTGGTTCGCGAGCGCGGTGCTAGGCTTATCGGGCCCAATTGTCCGGGCCTCATTTCACCGGGACAGGCCAAGGTGGGTATCCTGCCGGGTAATATTGTGGCGGAAGGACCCGTAGGATTGGTTAGCCGCTCGGGAACCCTTACCTATGAAGTGGTCTGGCAGCTTACCCAGAACGGGATGGGTCAGAGTACTTGCATCGGCATTGGCGGCGATCCGGTGATCGGCACCAACTTCATCGACTGCCTGGAAGCCTTCCAGGCCGATGCGGCCACCGAGGCCATCGTCATGATTGGTGAAATTGGGGGCACTGACGAGGAAGAGGCCGCCGATTACATCAAGGCCCATGTGACCAAGCCTGTGGTCAGCTTTATCGCCGGACAGACTGCACCTCCAGGCAAGCGAATGGGCCATGCGGGTGCTATTATATCGGGCGGATCGGGTACAGCCGCCGAAAAGATCGAGAAACTGGGCTCCGTGGGTATTCCCGTGGCGAAAATTCCCAGCCAAATCGTGCCCCTTCTTCAGGAAATCTACACTCCAAGCAGCTAGTGAGGATTCATGGACCAGACTTATCTCATGATCAAGCCCGAGCTGGTGGCCGACCAGGTCATTGGCGAGATCTTGAAAATGCTTACCGACAACCGTTTTCGCATTGTGCGCCTTGAACTTAAGGAATTGAGCGCGGAAACGGTGAAGGAATTTTACGTGGAGCACGAGGGCAAACCCTTCTACGGCGAGCTGGTTTCCTACATCACCAGCGGTCCCGTGGTGGCTGTGCAGTTGGAAAAAGACAATGCTGTCAAGGATCTGCGCGCCCTGGTGGGGGCCACCAATCCTGCCGAAGCAGCACCGGGCACCATTCGCTATCTCCATGGTCGTAGCCTGCAGAATAACGGGGTCCATGCCAGCGACTCCGATCCTTCCGCTGAGCGCGAATTGGGCATCATCTTCGGATAGCGCGGGCGGCGGAAGGCCTTGACAATGGGGCACTTCGACCCTACCATGAGCCTTCCGCCATCCCAGGCGCCTTGAACCCATGAAGATTCAACTTACGGATGTCAGGGATAAGAGTCGGGATTTCCGGCTTGATGGAAAACTAGTCCTCGAGGGTTTTGACGACCGCGTGGGCGAGGGAAAGGTGTGTGCTTTCATACACGTGAACCCCGCCGGCGAGCGTTGGTATCTCGGGGCCGAGGTGGAGGGGACATTTCCCTTTCACTGCGACCGCTGCGGCAAGGCCTACGAGGACTTCCTGGATGGGGAGTTTTCCTTGGTCGTGCTTAGCAAGGCTGTTCGCGGTCTGGATGAAGACGAGAACGAGGATGTGATCATGCTGTCGGCCGACCGGGCCGAGCTGGATCTCAGTCTTCAGATTCGCGAGAGCATGCTTCTCGCCCTGCCCATGCAGTTTCTCTGCAAAGAGGATTGTGCCGGGCTGGATTCCAGGTCGGGAACGGATCTGAACATGGAAGCCTCGGAAGAAGCGACGGTGGACCCGCGATGGGGCCCGCTCATGGACTTGAAAGAGAAAATGGAGACGGATGATGATTCCGGATCCAGCGAAAGGCAGGAATAGGCATGGCCGTTCCCAAGAAAAGAAAATCCCGCTCCCGCTCACGCATGACTCGTGCCGTGTGGATGGCCAGCGCCCGCGTTCCCAGCCTCGTGAAGTGCGGACACTGCAGTGCTCGCAAGCCGAGCCACGCGGTCTGTCCGGAATGCGGATGGTATGCCGGTCGCCAGGTTATTAAGGTCGACACGGACTAAGGCAGTCTGGAGCTAAACCAGATCTGGCCGCGTTCGACCTTCTTTGCGCCTGATTGCAAGGCGTGACGACGAACGTGATGCAGGTTCATCATGGAGGAGGAGTAACGATGCAAGAAGGCGCAAAGAAGGCGAACCCGAAGGGCTGGCTATACGCCCAAGCTCTTCATCGTGCGTCGTCGATGATGCGGCCTTGCATCACCTTCCTCCGTACTCTTCGACCTTGGGCGTCTAGCCGGCCAGCGCGACCGAGCCTGGTTTACCCCCAGACTGCCAAGTGAGAGTCGCACTAGATGTAATGGGAGGCGATTTTGGTCCTCCCGTTCTTGTACGTGGCGCACTCAAAGCGGTGCGGGAACTTGATTCCGCCCCTGAGATCGTGCTCTACGGCGACAGCCCGGCCATTACCGGGGTCCTCCGCGAACTCGGTGAACCCGAGGATCGTTTTTCCATTGTACATTGCGATGAGTCCATCAGCATGAAGGACTCACCTGCTCGCGCCGTTCGCCAGAAGAAGAACGCGCCTATATCCCGCGGCATGCTGGATCTGAAGGCAGGGCAGGTGGAAGGCATTGTCAGTGCAGGATCCACGGGCGCTATGGTGGCCGCGGCCCTGATCTACCTCGGCAGACTTCCTCATGTGCAGCGTCCCGCCATCGCCACCTATTTCCCCGGTGAAGGGGGCGGCAGCGTGGTACTCGACGTGGGCGCCAATTCCGACAACAAGCCCGAGCACCTTGCGCAGTTCGGTGTCATGGGACGCCTCTTTTCCGAAGCCGTCCTGGGCGTTAAGGAACCTCGCGTGGGTCTTCTCAACATTGGCGAGGAAAGCAGCAAGGGAAGCGAGCTCTATGTGGCCGCACACGAATTGCTGAGCAAGATGCCGGTGAACTTCGTGGGTAATGTGGAGGGCCAGGACATCCTGCGTGGCAAGGCCGACGTCATCGTCTGCGATGGATTCGTAGGCAATGTGGTTCTCAAGCAGGCTGAATCCATGGTTGGATTCCTTACGCGCAAATTGAAGAGCACAGTGCTCTCGACGACGCGAGGGAAATTGGGCGCTCTCATGATGCGTCCAGGTCTCGCGAAGATTCGCAAGGAACTGCATTACGCCGAACACGGCGGCGCGCCCTTGCTTGGGGTGAATGGGCAAGTCATCATCAGTCACGGCAAGAGCAATGAATTGGCGATCAAGAATGCCATTCGAAGCGCTTGTCGTTTCCAGGAAATGCACACCGCCGAAAGAACCGAGGAACTTCTCGGCAAGGCGGAAGGCTAGAAGGAGTCGGCATGGACGCCAAGTTTGGAGTAAGGATCGCCGGCACCGGACGTGCCGTGCCCGACAAGATCCTCACCAACGAAGACCTCAGCCGCATAGTGGACACCACCGATGAATGGATCACAACTCGCAGTGGCATCAAACGCAGGCATGTGATCACCGACGAACAGAAGAACAGCGACTTTGCTTCCGAAGCTGGGCGCAAAGCACTGGAAGATGCCGGCATCCCGGCCGAAGATCTCGACTACATCATCATCGCCACTGTGACCGGCGACTTCATTTTCCCGAGCACCGCCGTGGTGGTGCAGGAAATGCTTGGCGCGAAAAATGCCTCGGCCTGGGATATGTCCGCAGCCTGCACGGGCTGGCTCTATGCCATCTCCCAAGCGCAGGCTCTATTGGCCTCGGGCGCAGGCAAGACCGCACTGGTCATCGGTTCGGAAATGCTCACCCGCATCACCAACTGGAAGGATCGCAGCACCTGCGTTCTCTTCGGTGATGGATCAGGTGCCGTGGTCCTTCAGGCCTGCGAGCCCGAGGACAACGGCATACTCTCCACCTGGACGCGTTCGGATGGGTCCCTGATCCATCTTCTCAATGCGCCTGTGGGTGGAACGGCCGTGCCCTTGACTCACGAAAACCTAGATAGCGGTCTGGACAAGATCAATATGGCCGGCCGTGAAGTTTTCAAGCACGCCGTGCGCAACATGGGACAGGCGGCCATCGAGGCTTTGATCAAGGCGGGTGTGAGCGCATCGGATGTGGACCTGCTCATTCCTCATCAGGCCAACATTCGAATCATCGACGCTCTGGCCAGCCGTTTGGATTTCCCCGACGAGAAAGTCTACAAGAACATTCAGGAGTATGGAAATACCAGTGCGGCTTCCATTCCCATCGCCCTTGACGAGGCGAGGAGCAAGGGCGTGGCGAAGTCAGGCGATAAAATTCTCATGGTAGCTTTCGGCGGTGGGCTCACTTGGGGCTCGGCGCTTATCCAGATTTAGGAGCACGATGAAGCGTCCCATGATTTTCCCCGGACAGGCTTCCCAATTCGTGGGCATGGGTGCCGATCTTTATGAATCGGTACCGGCAGCGCGCGAAAAGATCGAGGCCGCCGAAGCGCGCTTGGGGTTTGAGCTCAAACGTCTTTGCTTCGAAGGTCCCATCGAAGAGCTTACCGAAACCCGCTACGCCCAACCTTCCATTTTGGTCATGAGTTGCCTCGCCTACGACTGGCTTACGGGAAAAGGCGTCGAAGCAACGGTGACGGCCGGACACAGCTTGGGCGAATATTCGGCTCTGGTTGCCGCTGGCGTTTTAGCCTTCGAGGATGCTCTCGATCTGGTGGCCCTGCGTGGACGACTCATGTTCGAGAGCGGCGTGAAAACGCCCGGCACCATGGCGGCGGTTATGGGACTGGCCCCTGCGGCCGTGGAAGATTTTTGCGCGGAAGCATCCCAGGGCGAAGTGGTTCAGTTGGCCAATCTCAACAGCCCCGAGCAAATGGTTATCAGCGGCGCTGTGCCCGCGGTGGAGCGGGCCATGAAGGCCTGCGAAGAGGCCGGGGCCAAGAAGGTCCTTCGGCTCAATGTGAGCGGAGCCTTCCATTCCGAACTCATGGGATCGGCCGCTAGCGAATTGGGTGAGAAACTTTCGGCGACTCATTTCGCCGAAGCGAAGGTGCCCGTGGTGCCCAATGTAACCGCTGAAGCCACGCGCGATGGTGCTAGCCTGCGCGAATTGCTAATCCAGCAGCTCACCAAACCCGTGCTCTGGACCGACTCCATGGCCGCCCTGCGCGCCGTGGACGATTCACCCATTTTGGAAGTGGGGCCGGGCAAGGTGCTCATGGGGCTCATGCGCCGCATTGATCGAAGCGCCAAGGTGAGTCCTGTGGGAACACTGGCATCTTTGGAAGCATGGACCTCGGCAGAAGAAGGCAAGGAGGCCGGAGCATGAGTGATATCCAAGGATTAGAAGGAAAACTGGCTCTGGTCACCGGCGGAACCCGCGGAATCGGGCGAGGCATTAGCGAAGCCCTTCTGGCCGCGGGAATGCGGGTGGCCCTGGTGGGTACCGATCCCGATCGCAGTGCGGCCGCCGCGGCAGAACTCGGTGAAGCCGATAAGGTGCGCGGATACGCTTGCGATGTTTCCGATTCCGAGGCCGTCAAGAATCTGGTGGCCCAGGTGGGCGACGACATGGGCGACATCGATTGCCTGGTGAACAATGCGGGCATCACCCGCGATGGCATCTACATTCGCCTCAAGGACGAAGATTGGGATCGCGTTATGTCCGTGAATCTCACCGGCACCCACAATTTCTGCAAGGCCGTGGCTCGGGGCATGATGAAACGCCGCGAGGGCCGCATTGTGAATATTACCAGTGTGGTGGGGCAGACCGGCAACGCCGGGCAGGTGAATTACGCCGCCAGTAAGGCCGGACAGATTGGCCTCACCAAGAGCCTGGCCCGCGAATTGGGCGGGCGGAACGTTACCGTGAATGCGGTGGCGCCGGGTTACATCCAGACCGATATGACCGCCGATTTGCCCGAGGAAGTGCGCAGCGCCATGCTTGAGGGTATTCCCCTGGGCCGCCTGGGCGATCCGGCCGATGTGGCTGCTGTGGTTCTCTTTCTCCTCAGCGACGCCGCTTCCTATGTAACCGGACAGGTAATTGGCGTTAACGGCGGAATGGCAATGATTGGATAAATGGCAGGGAACTGCCGGCAGGGAACTATCGGCAGGGAACTACCGGCAGGGAACTACCGGCA
>RRYU01004093.1_pt1 | contig 122224 bp, 113 predicted proteins | sample 2162651 | NCBI WGS metagenome assembly RRYU01 (sample SAMN10267283, study PRJNA491782) | microbial mat metagenome | isolation source: biomat in the production well | place: Japan: Minami-Kanto gas field, natural gas well KTG3 | collected 2017-06 | reverse complement strand
GAACTGCGTCGCCGCGGCGGTGGCCTGTTCGGTTCCAATCCGATGACCGGATCCATTGGAGTGGTGACCATCAATTTGCCGCGCGCTGCTTATCTGGCTGCAACCAAGGTCGACTTTTTCAGTCGCATCAGCGAGTTGATGGACAGCGCTTTTCGTTCCCTGGAGATCAAGCGCAAGCAACTTGAGCGTTTTACTGATGATGGCCTCTACCCTTACAGCAAGTTTTATCTTGATGCCATTCGTCAGCGTAGCGGCAACTACTGGGACAACCACTTTTCCACCATTGGACTGATCGGCATGCATGAGGCCTGTCTTAACCTGATTGGCGAAGGGATCGACAGTGTCGCAGGGCAGGCGCTGTCAAAAGAAACCCTGGAGTTCATGCGCCGGCAGCTCGAGGCCTTCCAGGATAAAACCGGCCATCTTTTCAATCTTGAGGCAACCCCGGCCGAAGGAACCAGCTTCCGCCTTGCCAGTGGGGATCGCAAGCGCTACCCCGATATTCGCTGTGCCGGCACCAGCGAGCCCTATTACACCAACTCAACCCAGTTGCCGGTGGGCACCACTGAAGATATCTTTGCCGCCCTGAGCCATCAGGATGACTTGCAGACCCGCTATACCGGAGGTACTGTTTTTCACGGCTTTCTTGGCGAGCGCCTCGAGGATTGGCGCAGCGCGCGTCTGCTGGTCAGGCGGATTGCCGAAAACTTTCATTTGCCTTACTTTACCTTGAGCCCGACGTTCACCATTTGTCCCGTTCATGGCTATATCAGCGGCGAGCACTTTGCCTGCCCCCATGAGCATGGTGAGCGGGCCGCCTGATCGGTTCAGCATGGTACTGCATGGATAGAGATATTTTGTGACTGTCAGGATCCCCGACCCTGTGCGAGGGTAGCTGAATGGTTACGTTTTTTAAATTACAGGAGGAAATAATGGCGACCAGATGTGATTCAAAGACCGAAGTTTATTCGCGTGTGTGTGGATTTTTCCGCCCGGTGCAGCAATGGAATCGCGGCAAAAAGGAAGAGTTCAAGGATCGCTCCGAATATGTCGTCGCACCGATCGAGTTGAAACACTGAAACCAATTTCTCTTAAAGGGTTCCAGGGTACCAGCCTGCTTGATTTCCCCGGGCGGGTGGCTTCTCTGGTGTTTACCGGTGGTTGTAACCTGACCTGCCCCTTCTGTCATAATGGCGGGCTGGTTCAGCATCCACACGACTATCCGGATATCCCTCTAGACGAGTTGCTGGCAGATCTCAAGGCACGCAGGAATTTTATCGATGGGGTTGTTATATCGGGCGGAGAACCGACCATCGAAGCCGGTCTGCCAGCATTTTTAGATGAGCTTAAAAGGCTGGATCTGCAGGTCAAACTCGACACCAACGGGCTGTTGCCCAATGTTATTGCCAGCCTGCTCGAACATCATCTGCTCGACTATATTGCCATTGATATTAAAACTTCCCCTGAGCGCTATTCCGAACTGCACAGTGTCGCGGTTGATCCCGCTGCTCTTATTGCAACCGTCGAACTGCTGCGCCAGGTTGCGATTGAGGTCGAATATCGCACCACCTGTATCCCCGGGCTGGTAACCCGGCAGGAGATTGATGCGATCGGAGACCTGTTGCGTGGAGCGCCCCTGTGGGTGTTGCAGCAGTATGTTGCCGAGCATGCCATGGACACGGACTGGCAGGGACTGGAAAAATACCCACCAGAACAGTTGCAGCAGTTCGCCACCAGAGCGCAAGAATATGTTCAGCAGGTGCAGGTGCGTGGAATTTAACTAATTTCCGACTGCAAACTTTACTGCAGTTTATGACAGAACAGGCACCGGAAAGTGGTGGGGTGGTTCTCCGAGAAGGGAATCATCTCTTCGTTGTGACAATCAGTACAGGAAGCCTCTGCGGCTTTTCGTCCTTCTTTTGCCGCGACCTCATAAAAAGGCTCATGCGTTTCATCACGCGGAACGGGAGCCGTCGTTTCTTCCGGCGCCATCCACAAAAAAGTGACGATGGCTATCGCTCCGAGCAAAAGAAAAATATCACGTTTTTTCATAACTTGACTCCGATTTCAAGGTTGCTAAAACGAAAACGCTTTTGTCGTCTTCATTCCGTTTTAATAAACAGCAAATAAATGAACAATATCACTGCGACGGCCCCGCCAATGACGATAATATAAAGACCCCCACCTTCAAGACCTTGGGTGCCGGTGCCTTTGGCCAAGGTCAATGAAACGGTAAGGATAAAACCACCAAGGCCGGCGACAACGGCAGTAATGGCGCGCCAGCCGATCATATAGGTTATGAGAATGACCGCAATAAAAATGCCGATGAACCAGGGACTGCTGTGCAGTTCGCCGACATTCCAGGCGTTGAGTTGCTCAATGAGCCGATCCGTACGAAATTTTTCAAAAAAATCAGCGATCGTTCCCCAGTTCATAGAATCCTCCATGAAGAATTGCCGAAAAGCCTGCTAATACTAGCAGATCGTTGCCTCGCGAAAAAGCACTAATGTCAGGTCCCAGTGGTGCGCGCCCGCTTGACTTTGATCATCTGCTTCTCTACGATGACCCGTTACCTCAGAGCCCTGGAAGGCGCTGTTTTTTCGAGATGAATTATCTGTGGAGAGTGTGGTGCTGGGCAAGGCTATAGGTATTTTTGATTCAGGGGTCGGTGGTTTGACCGTCTTTAAAGAGGTAGCTGACCTGCTGCCGCGCGAAAACCTGATATATCTGGGCGATACCGCTCGGGTTCCCTACGGCACCAAAAGCGTCAAGACGGTTCAGCGCTATGCGCTGGAAGCTGCTGAATTTCTAGTAGATCGTGGCGTAAAGCTGCTGGTAGTTGCTTGTAACACGGCATCAGCAGTGGCACTGGAACAACTGCGCGAGCGCTTTCAGCTACCGGTTATCGGTGTTATTGAGCCTGGCGCACGGCGTGCCTGTGCCAGTCGTAACCGCCGCATCGGCGTTATTGGTACCGAGGGTACTATCAACAGTGAGCGTTACCCACAGGCGATCAGTGCCCTGGTGCCGGATGCGCGGATCTTTTCGATCGCATGTCCGCTGTTTGTTCCCCTGGCCGAGGAGGGGTGGGCTGAACACGAAATCGCCCGACTCACTGCTCTTGAGTATCTGCAGCCGCTGCTTAAAGCGCAGATTGACACGCTGGTTCTTGGTTGTACCCATTACCCGTTGTTACGCAATACCCTGCGCGGTATCTTCGGCACTGACGTTCTGCTGGTCGATTCAGCTGAAGAGACAGCCAAAACCGTTCAGCAGTTGTTTTGCCGGCAGGGGCTTGCAAATCCCGACAGCGGTGGCCGCCGCGAATTTTATGTGACCGACGTACCAACCCGTTTTGAGCGAGTAGGCCAGGCCTTTTTGGGCGCCGAATTGGGGCGGGTTGTCCAGGTCGAAATCGGCTAAGGTGTGTAAACAGCGAAGGACGATTTATGAAACGAGCGTTTTTTATTCTGGCTGCAGTGCTGGTCATTGGCATTGCCCTCGGCTATATTCTTGGCTGGTTTTTTCAGGCTTCCAGAGATGAAGTGGCACCGGTCCCCGAATTTATTGAGGAAACCCTGGCAGAGCGTGAAGTTACCCTGTACTTTGCCGAACCCCAGGGGCGCTACCTGGCCAGGGAGACTGCCACCATCAGTGGTTGTGAGGATGATCGTGATTGTGTTCGTGCTTTGCTCGAACAGTTGATCAACGGACCTCGGGGTGACAATGTGCGTGTACTACCGGCAGCGACACGAATCGAAGGGGTGGAGCTGGAAAATGATCTGGTACGGATCAATTTTTCACGCCATTTAGTGGATCATCATCCCGGTGGCAGCATGACCGAACTGCTGACAATTTATAGCCTGATCAACAGTTTGAGTGAAAGTTTCCCGTACCTGCGACAAATGCAGATTCTGGTAGGAGGGGAGATACGTCAGACGTTGAAAGGGCACGTCAGGATTGATCATCCGGTCTATGTTGATTACGCCTTGACCGAGGCACCGCGCATTGATGACGGTGATAGCCAGCCAACCCGGGATGAAAAAGACTATCGCGAGATTGAACGGCTGATCGAGGAAGCTACCAAAGATGCTAATTGAACTGTTTCACCGTCTGAAAAGTACTTTTGTGGCCATTGGTTGTTATCGAACAGTCCTCAACCGGCTTCTTCTTGCTCAGCCGCTCGGAGTTGCAGTATAAACAAACAACCTAGGTATCTGTTCAGTGCTGGACCTTTGGATCCTATGTCAAGGGACGTTTTTCGTCATCCCTGACCCCTTGTTGTCGCCGTCCATGGCGACAAATACCCTTGCCACAGGACCCGGACCCTGCGCTGTGCAAGGGGACAGGGCGGAATAGTTACTAAACTTGAGAGCTGCAACAGATCAAGGAGCCAGGATGATCGTCGGCTACAATCATAATGTCAGTTACCGTGGGAAGACCTTCCATGTGCAGACCGAAGACAGTGGCCCGGTGCGCCCCCAACTGGTGACCTTGCTGTATTTTGGGGGCACCATTATCTCATCCAAAAAGACCGTCTACGCCGATATTATCAAGGTTGATCATCTTGAAAAGGTGGTTGAAGAGTTGGCCAAGGAGCAGCATAAGGGGATGCTGCGCAGCCTGACCCACGGCGAGCTTGACCAGCGTATTGCAGAATTGGGAATCGTCCTGGATCCGGCACCGGTCAAGGCCGAGGAAAATGATAGAACGGGTGCCCAAACGATAGAAGAGCCAAGTGAAAAAACAACAGAAGAAGCTTCCGCTACACAAGAGCACCAAAGCCGTGCGGCGATTGTTGCTGAACCCAGCATCGACAAGTTCAAAAAATCAAAACCTGCCGAGCCTAGCCTCGAAGAACTGATTTACGCCTATCTGACCGCCGGTCAAAGAGATGCCTAGCAGCCTGTGACCCATAAAGTGCCGTAACATTGCGCAGGATAGTAGCGGGTCAAAAGATCCACAAAATGAGGTTGTCGATGGGCTGCCGGGGACTATCGCCACAGCCCACGTTTGTGGCTGCGCGCTCTAGCTTCTGCCGCCAGAAGCTGATCTTTTAATTCAAATTCGGCCCGGAGAAATACTGCCGCCAGCCCTTCTTCCACCAGCAACTGATTAAGCAGACGGCCATCAGGTAGGTAAACGTACGCCAGGGTTCGTCCGTGAGAATCCTTCTGTTCCCGATCAAAAGTCAGGCTGACCGTCCGGTTGCGGCTGTGCTGAATAACATAATCGGTGGCCTGACGTGCGATTGCGCGCAGGGTGAAAGGGGAAATCTGGAACCGGTGTCGATAAAAGCGGTCGCGATCAGAGTCTTTTGCTTCCGGTGAGTCAATTCCCAGCAAGCGGACCCGTCCAATATATTCTACCTCGATGGTGTCGCCGTCGTAGACCCAGGTCACCCTCCCGGAAACCGCTTCGGCCTGCTGGCAGGCGCACAGTTGGACAAGCAGAAGCAGGGCGAGAAGGATGCGCCCAGGCACTAACGTCCCCACAGCAGGCGGGCAAAAAAGCCGGTAAACAGTCCCCAGACCAGCCAGCTTAAGATGATCAGCCCCGGCATCAGCAAGCCCAGATCAACACCGCCGATGCCCTGGTTCTGCAGTTGCGGATAGATATAGACAATATCGACCAGAGCCGGAATCATGGCAACCCATAGACTTTTACGAATCCAGTACCTTCTGCTGCGCGGAGAAGCTACGGAAAAAAAGTACAACAGTCCCCATAAGCCACCGGCAAAGAGCGGGGCATATAATGTCGGCAGGGCGATGCTGCGGGAGAAGTTGATGCCGAGCAGACGGGTGATCCCCCATTCGCCGCCGAGCCACAAGAACAGACAGCTGAACAGAGCTCCCAGCAGGCCGGCAACAAAACAGACGGCAAATAACGCGCTGGCTTTCGGCATGGGTTCTCCTTATCGACAGTGAGGAAGGAACAAATCGGTTAACGTGGTTCGGGGATTATCCAGTTTCTGGTGTCTCGCGATTTTCCGGCAGGCATTCGTTCATGCTGCCACTGCGAAAACCCTGCAGGTCTAGGGTAACATAATGAAAGCCATTGGCCTTACAGATACGGATCAGTTCCTCCTTCAGAGTCGGATCAAGTAAGCGCGGCATTTCGTCAGGGGCAATTTCAATCCGTGCAAGCCGGTCATGAAGCCGTACCCGATAGGTGGAGAAGCCCTGCTGATGAAGCCAGCTTTCACAGTTGCCAATCTGCTCAAGTTTCCCCCTGGTAATCGGTGAGCCATAGGGAAAACGCGTCGCCAGGCAGGCGAAGGACGCTTTGTTCCAGGTCGGCAATCCCAGTTGGCGGCTTAATGCCCTGATGTCGTCTTTGTTCAGACCGGCATCAACCAGAGGAGTGCGAATGCCTAACTGGATAACTGCTTCACGCCCGGGGCGATAATCCTTGAGATCGTCCAGGTTTGATCCATCCAGCAGAAAGGCAAACCCCTGCTCTTTGGTGATAGTTTGAAAATGCTGGTAGAGATTCTTTTTGCAATGGAAACAGCGCTGCGGGCCATTTTCAACAAAGTCGGCCAGCTCCAGTTCGTCGCCGTCAAAGAGGACATGCCTGACTCCTAACTGCCGGGTGAAGTCCTTACACCAATCCGTTTCGTGCCGTGGAAAAACCGGCGAGGTAGACGTCAGAGCCAGAACCTGCTGCGGGCCGAGAAGATCGCAGGCGACCTTAAGTAGCAGGGTCGAATCGACACCCCCGGAGAAGGCGATGGCAACCCGGGTCAGTTCTGTCAGATTCTTCTGCAGGTATTGGTACTTGTTTGCCAGAGACATCGGCAGAATCAGATAAAGTACATAAAGCGGTGGTCAAGCTCCTTTTCCAGACCCATCTGCTGCCCCTGGTCACACATGTCCTTGAGGGTGATGGAGTCAAAATAGTCACCAAGGATTTTACTGCCTTCGGCCCAGATATTCTGGGTCAGACATTGGTTGTCAAATTCACAGCAGGGCTCTGATTCGCCGTCCTTGCGCCGCCCTTTGACACAATTAACCAATAGCAGTTCACCCTCTGCGGCGAGAACGATTTCCTTCACCGTAATTTTCTCCGGTGGTTTCGCCAGGCTGTACCCGCCCTGGGGACCTCGCCGACTTTTCAGCAGGCCGGCTTTTTTCAAGTCCTGAAATATCTGTTCCAGGTAGCGTGGCGAAATATTCTGGCGCCGGGAAATATCCTTGATCTGGGCCGGCATGGTGCCGGCGTGGTAGGCCATGTCAAACAGGGCGCGAACACCATAGCGGCTTTTGGTCGATAATTTCATTATTTAATACCTCCGTCATTGAATTATGGAGACTATAAAAATCCTCAGTGATATTGTCAAGAATAAAAGCTCGTTGTTAATGTGGGATTGTGAATAAGCAAAAGCAGACAAACAGAGTATCTGGAAGCATTAACCGTTTCAGTTGCGGCGAATGCCCTCCGGCGTCAGTACAATCTTGCCCTCTTTATAAAGGGAACCGACAGCTTTTTTGAACAGTTTTTTGCTGATGCCGAGGTGACTGCGGATCATTTCGGGTGGGCTGGCGTCGGTCAGGGGAAGTAAATCCTGTTGCTCCAATTGCCTGAGCAAAATATTGCGGGCAGCGTTGATTCCGGCGGTTCCCGCCGGCTGCAGACTGATGTCGAGCTTGCCGTCATCACGGATTTTAGCAACGTAGCCAGTGCGTTTGTCACCACGTTTCATCCCAGGGAGCAGGTCATCACGGAAAATCACACCCGTATAGAGATGATTGACGATCACTTTGGCACCAAGGTCGGTAAACTGCCAGACGATCAGATCAACCTTGTCCCCCTGGCTTAAGTCACAGTTTTCTTCGCGCAGATATTTTTCCAGCCGGGCTGAAGCAATGGGGCGCTGCTGATCATCGTGGCAGATGCGAACCAGGTAGCGTCGGCCGATCTGCATCGGCTCAAGCTGCTCCGCGTGCGGTACCAGGAGATCCTTAGAGAGGCCCCAGCCGAGAAATGCTCCTTGAGGGGTGGTGCTTTTTACTGTCAACAGGGCAAATTCTCCGACCTGCGCCAGCGGTTTGTCGCTCGTGGCACACAGGTTCTGATGGCGATCCAGATAGAGGAAAACCGTCAGTTTCTCGCCGTCCGCGATATTTCCCGGGCATTGCCGGGGTGGCAGGAGGATTTCTGTTCCAGCGGCATCCAGCCAGGCTCCTTCGTGGGTTTTCCGGATAACGGTCAGTTGGTAGTAATAGCCGGGTAGCAACATGGGTTATTGATCTCCAGGGCGGGAAACTGCCGCTGCGGGGAGTGAGATCTGTCGGCAACAGCCATAACCGATGAGGCAGATCAGTGCCAGCAGCAGCAGAAACATATTCCAGCCGAATTGTTGGTAAACAATGCCCGGGACAAAAGAACCGATACTGCCCCCGGCGTAGTAAAAGGCGACATAGAGGCCATTGGTCAGCCCCCGATGCTGATTCCCCGCCATCTGGTTGACCAGGCCGGAAGCGGTGGTATGCACCAGAAACATGGCGCCGCAGAAGAGGAACATGGCGGCAAACAGAACGCCGACGATAGGCGTGGCAAGGATGACCAGAATAGCGCTCAGGACCAGCAGCCCGGTGCGGATTGTCCGGACTTCACCACCCAGAAGACGGATAAACCAGGGCGCACCTAAAGAGGTGACGATACCCATCATATAGCCGGAGTACATCAGGCCGATGCGCATGGAATCGGCTTGGTCACTTAAATCCGTCAGGCGGAAGGGGATAAAGTTCATGACCGCAGAAAAGACCAGAAACAGACAGAATACCCCCAGATAGAGGGGAAAAAAATTAGGCTTACGCAGAACCTCAAGCATGGCCTGCGGGTGCGGGCGAACAAATCTGGTGCCGCTGGCCGGTTGGAGTCTGATCAACAGGGCAAAGGCAATAAAAAGGCTCAAGGCCAGGACAACAAAACTAAAACGCCAGCCAAACATATTGGCAACCAAGCCGGACACTGCGCGCCCGGCAAAACCACCAAAGATGGTCGCAGCGATATATAACGCCATGGTGCGTTGCAGGTTTTCAGCACTGGAACGGGCCGATAGCCAGGTCATCAGGGAGGTCAGCAGGGCCGGAATGAGCAAGCCTTGAAACAACCGGATAGCAAGCAGCTGAGGATAGCTGGTGGCAATGGCAAAGAACAAAGCGGAAAGGGCGAGCAACGGCACTGCCAGCTTGAGAATGCGGATGGGCGAAACCGTTTCCAGTAGATAACCGTAGACCAGCGGCGCCAGAGCCAGGGGAATGAAGGTGATGGTGGTCAGGGCTGCTGCCGCTTCGCGGCTGACCCCGAGCTCCAGTTGCAGGGCTGGCAGCAGGGGTTGGTGGGCATACAGCGCGGACAAGGCCAGCACGGAGGTCAGGATAATGGGAATAAGTTCGAGATAGCGTCGTTGGGGTATCATGTTTCTGCTTCATCAAAGATGGGTTGGTCAGTGTCTGCCCATTGCTCTAGCAGAAAAGGATGAGGAAAGTACAGGGAATTCAGCGTTCCTGTTGCCAGCCGCCGCCCAGGGCTTTATATAAATCAACGGTGGCGCTCAGGTGTGAGAGTTTCTGTTGAATCAGCTGCTCTTCAACCGCAAACAAATTGCGCTGGGCATCAAGCAGGGTGGTCAGACCGTCACTGCCTTCTTTGTAGCGCAGTTCTGATAATGTCAGAGAGCGGGCGGTCTCGTCACGGATTTCGCGTTGGGTCTGCTCTTGGATCTGACTGCGATGGACGAGCGCCAGGGCATCATCGACCTCTTTGAGGGCATTAAGTACCACCTTGCGCCAGTTTTCAACCAGCACCCGCTGCTCTGATTCCCGGGCGGCAACCTGACCACGCAGACGGCCACTGTCAAACAGGGCGCGGGTCAGGGACACAATGGCATCAGCCGAATGCACCGGGCTGCCCAGTCCGGCAAAGGCAAACTCGCTGCTTGACAGCAGACTCGCTAACCCGAGATTGAGTTTGAGGGGCAACAGGGCGGCGCGCGCGATATTGATATTGGCACTGGCAGCGATCAGGCGTTCTTCGGCAACGGCGATATCCGGGCGGCGCAACAGTAGTTCAGCAGGTAAAGCCGGGGTCAGGGTGGGAATAACCACCTCATCCAGACTTTGTCCTGTTATGTCAAACCCCTGTGGAACCCTGCCAATCAGCAGCGCCAGGGCACGCAGGTTTTGGCGCTGCTGCATTTCCAGGGGCAACAGGGCACCGCGCTGCACCATCACCGTTGTACGTTGACGACTCAGATCGAGGGCACTGGCGGCCCCATAGCGGTGACGGGCTGCAACGATGGCAAATAGTCGTTCGGCGATGTCCAGATTCCGGCGGGCGATGGTCAGACGATCGCGAAGCGCCAGAATCTGCCAATAGGCATTGGCAACGCCGGCAACCAGAGACAGACGGGTGGCTTCATAATCGTGCCAGCTGGCCGCAAAAGAGGCCTTTTGTCCCTGCCAGGCAGCGATATTACTCCCCCAGACATCGATCTCGTAATTGATGGCCAGACCGGTGCGGGAGCTTTCAGTTCTCGTTGTGTTTCCTTCACTGGTCAGGGTACGGCCGGCGTCGGTGGCAGCGTTAAAGTTGAGAGTGGGAAACAACGAAGATCTGCTGTTGCGTAAAGCGATTTCCGCCTGGATGACCCGCTCGGTGGCAATGCGGATATCAGGGCTGCCGGCCAGGGTTTCAGTGATCAGTTGCTCCAGTTCCCCTGAATTGAAGCCCCGCCACCAATCCTTTTCCAGAGGGTGTGAGACAGAAGTGGTTGACTCATCCCAGCTTGCCGGGGGGGCAAAGTCCGGCGATGGCTGTTTAACCGGCGCAGCACAGCCAGCCAGCAACGCTGCCAGGATGACCATGATCAGAGGGGATAAGAGTTTCATCAACATTTCACCTAGTCCGATGCCAGCGCCACCACCGGGTCGAGACGGGCAGCTTTGCGCGCGGGGAAATAACCGAACACCAGGCCGGTAACAAAAGCGCAGCCAAAAGCCAGAAAGACCGGAGCCAGCGAGTATTGAATCGGCGTATCAAAAGAAGCAATGATAGCTGCTGTGCCGAGACCGCCGATGACGCCGATGACACCTCCCAGCGCTGTGACGACCAGCGCCTCAATCAGAAACTGTTGTTGAATGTTACGCATCCGGGCACCGGTTGCCATGCGGATGCCGATTTCCCTGGTCCGTTCGGTGACACTGACGAGCATGATATTCATCACCCCGATGCCGCCGACTAATAGTGAAATGGCGGCAATAGAACCAAGCAGGATGGTCAGGGTGTTCTGGGTTTCGGTGATACTGTCGATGATCGAGGCCATGTTGCGGATCTGGAAATCCTCGATACCACCATGGCGCAGCAGCAGCAGTTGTTCCAGTTGCTCCTGGGTTTCTTCGACGCGATCCACATCCTTGACGGCAACAGTGATGTTGCGTAGGTGGCGCTGCCCGGTCAGGCGCAGGCTGCCGGTGGTGTAGGGGACAAAGACCACGTCATCCTGATCGCTACCACCCATGCCGGCCCCCATGGGGGCCATGGTACCGATGATCTGAAAAGGGATATTGTTGATCAGCAGGTATTTACCTAACGGTTCGCTGTCGGGGAACAGGGCACGGGCAACGGTCTGGCCGAGCACCGCAACGGTGGCGTAGTTGCGCTCATCCGCTTCAGTAAAAAAGGTGCCGCTGGCCAGTCTCCAGTTGCGGGCAATGACGAAATCACTGGAGGTGCTGTTGAGGCTGGTACGGTGATCAAATTGTCCGGCCCGCACGGTGATGGCGCTGCTTTGCTCGGGAATGGCGGCCAGCACATTGGGGATCTCACGGGCAGCCACCGCGTCTTCCGGCACCAGGGTGGCAACGCCGCTGAACCCCCGCAGGTTGGGCGCTCCGGGTCTGACCATCAACAGGTTGCTGCCCAATACGCTGATTCGATCGACTACCGCCTGTTTGGCACCGTCGCCAATGGCGAGCATGGTAATGACCGAGGCCACGCCGATAACGATGCCGAGCAGGGTCAGAATGGTGCGAAAAATATTGCTGCGCAAAGAACGAACCGCAGTCCGCGTGGCTTCGAACAATTCTGCCGGATAGGAATGAGCCACCGCAGGTCTTTCCAGCTCAAGGGACGTGGCGGCCTTCGGGGTTGCGTTGTTATCTGCGATGATCAGGCCGTCGCGGATCTCGATAATGCGGTCGGCATGGTTGGCAACCTCCTGCTCATGGGTAATCAGAATCACCGTGTGACCACGTTGTGCCAGATCACTCAGCAACTTCATCACTTCGGCGCCACTGTGGCTGTCCAGCGCCCCGGTCGGTTCATCGGCAAGGATGATGCGTCCGCCATTCATCAGCGCCCGGGCAATCGATACCCGCTGCTGCTGTCCACCCGAGAGCTGGGTCGGTCGGTAGGTAAGGCGCTCAGCCAATCCCAGTTCGGTGAGTAGCTGGGTAGCCCGGGCGCGGCGCTGCCCATGCGGGACACCGGCATAAATGGAGGGCACCTCGACATTCTCCAGGGCGGTCGCAGTAGCAATCAGGTGGTAGCTCTGAAAGACAAAGCCGAATTCTTCACGGCGCAGACGTGCCAGTTCATCCTTGGACAGAGTTGCGACGTCCTTCCCCATGAACAGATAGTCGCCGCAGGTTGGCCGGTCGAGGCAGCCGAGCAGGTTCATCAGGGTGGTTTTACCGGAACCGGAGGCGCCCATGACGGCGATAAACTCCCCCGGGAAAATCTGCAGATCGATCCCGTGTAGCACCCTGGTCGCCAGATCGCCGCGGTAGTAGGTTTTAGTGACCTTACGTAGTTCAATCAGGGCTTGAGTCATGGTCGCCATCAGCGCATCCGCATGCCCATGGGTGGGCGGGCCTGGTTGTTGCGCTGGCCACTGCCGCCAGCCATTGAAGTGACGACCTGATCGCCCTCGCTGAGACCTTCCAGTACCTCTATCTGGATGCGGTTGCTGATGCCGACCCTGATCCGGCGCTCCACCAGGTTACCGTTCTGATCAGGTACCATCACTGTTGCCGGTGTGCCGTTACCGGGCGCGGATGATTGAGGTGGACGCTGATCCGTCAGGGCCGATATTGGCAGCAGCAAGGTGTCTTCGGCGGCAGCGATGACAAAGAATACTTGGGCGGTCATTTGTGGTAACAGCTTGCGATCGCTGTTGTCGACGTCAAACAGGGCGCTGTAAAGCACCACATTATTTTCTACTGTTGGGGTTGGTTCAATCCGGTAAAGATTGCCGTACCAGCGCTGGTTACCTCCTCCGAGGGTGGTGAAATAAGCTTCCATACCGACCTGCAAGCGGCCAATATCGGCTTCAGAGACCCGGGTTCTGACCGTCATGGTCGCCAGATCGGCAATCTGCATCAACACTGGTGCCTGCTGACTGGCATTAATCGTCTGCCCCTGACGGGCGCTGATGTCAACGACTGTGCCATGCATCGGCGCATAAATCTGCGAATAGCTTAAGTTGGCCTCATCAGCGCGCAGGCTGGACTCATTCTGCTCAATCTGCGCCACCAGCATTTCGATTTGTGCCTTGGCCGACTGATAGGCGGCAGCGGCGTTCTGGGCATTTTCTTCAGTAGTGGCTTGGGCCGTGAGGAGGTTCTGCTGGCGCTCGTGCTGAATTCGTGCCAGCTCAAGTTGCGCCTGGCGATCCTTCAGGAGCGCACGCTGGTAACGCAACTGGGCGCGGCTGGCATCCACCTTGGCCATAAACAGGGTCGGATCAATCTCGGCCAGCAGCTCACCCCTGTTCACCTGATCACCGACCTCAACGTGAATCCGGTGCAGCTGTCCGGACACCTGGGCACCGACATCGACATAATCCCGTGGCTGGAGAACGCCACTGGCGGTGACCAGATCTTCGATGGAGCCGCGCTGAACGGTGGCAAAGGTGGGCGGCGCAGGCTTGTCCTTCTGCGTAGACAGATAATACCAGCCACCAGCGACGGCGCTGATCAACAACAGGATGATGACGGCAGTCAGCAGAAATCTGCCCTGCTGATTGAGCCCGGGAATTCGCATGAGGGTGAAAAATCCTTGTTACAGTTAAAAAACTCTTATTTGCTTAGCACCGGGTCGGGAATCCTATGTCAAGGGACGCAATGGCTTCCCCTTGGGTCATCCCTGAGCGCTTGTTGTCGCCGTTGATGGCGACAAACACCCTTGCCACAGGATCCCCGACCCTGCGCGAAGGACAGCAGCTGAATAGTTACAAAACCTCTAGATGTCATTGTCAGCATAGCGCCAATGACAACTTCACACTATAGCGAATTTCCGGGTTGGTGTGTGTGCATTTGTACAGGATCGCATTCGCGGCAGAGAAGCACTTCGATGACAGGATGGTGGATCTGGGGCATGTCGTCGAGACTGTTTTTATAATCTTCCGGCGTTGCTTCGCCATGACAGACCACTGCGGCCACCAGAATCCAGCTGTTCTGACCGACTGACCACAGGTGCAGGTCGACAACCTCGCTGTCAGGGACTGCTTCCAGCCGTCTTCGCACCTGATCGCGCATGGCTTCGGGCGCTTCCGCATCCAGCAGGATCGCACCGGTTTGGCGCAGTAGCCCAAGAGCCCAACGCAGAATCACCACCGAGGCCACTAGAGCGATGAGGGGATCCAGCCAGTTCCAGCCCCAGGCCCAGGCGGCAATCAGGCCGAGGATGGCTGCGACCGAGGTGACCGCGTCGGCAATCACGTGAACCAGTGCGGCGCGCAGATTGTGATCGTGATGCTGATGATTGTGGTCATGGCCGTGGTCGTGATGATGGTCGCTACTTCCCGCCAGCAGCCAGGCACATAGCAGGTTGATGATCAGTCCGATGACCGCCACCAACAATGCTTCGCGGGCATGGAGGACCGTGGGGTTGAGCAGGCGCTGGATCGACTCATACACCAGCCAGATGACCGACAGTCCCAATAGCAGCGCGCTGGTATAGGCCGCCAGGTCGCCGATCTTACCGCTGCCAAGGCTTAAGCGGCGGTTACTGGCGTGTTGACGGGTCAGATAGTAAGCTCCCGCCGCCAGACCCAGGGCCACGGTATGGCCACCCATGTGAACCCCGTCGGCCAGCAGTGCCATGGAGCCGGTCAACCAGCCGCCGAGAATTTCAGCGATCATGGTTAACAATGTCAGCACTGTGGCAATCAGGGTGCGGCGCTCAGCCTTACTCTTTTTACCGTGACCGAAATCATGGTGATAGCAGATTTGACCGGCAATGCAGTTGTTGTTGGTCGTAGATGGTGCGGTCATGGTCAAAATCTCATGGGTTAATGGTTGAAGTGAGAATCTCAGCCTGGCACATGGATTGGATCTGGTCAACATTGCAGACCGTTTATTTTGATCATCAATATCATTTTCTTTCGCTTTTGTGACATAGGTCACAGATTTGTATATATGGGCGCAGCTATATTGTCACCTGTTAAAAATGTTAGCCCGATCATGTTTGGTGTGCCTGACACAATCAAGCCATCGCTGTTCACGACCGGCGATTAACTGTTGATGATAACCATAAAAGGATGAACGCCATGGAGCATTCTCTCAGAAATTTACTGGTCAACCAGAAAGCCCGGATCACCGCTATCACCGCAACCGGCGAAACCAGCCGTCGACTGCGCGATATGGGGTTGATTCCCGGTACTGAAATCAAGATCGTCGGACGGGCACCCCTGAAGGACCCGGTTGCCTTGCGGCTGCGCGATTTTACCCTGACCTTGCGTAACAACGAAGCTGACTGCGTTATGGTTGAAGCGATGGAGGAAGGTCATGAGTAACACTGCCACGATTGCTCTGGCCGGCAATCCCAACTCCGGCAAAACGTCCCTGTTCAATGCCCTGACCGGAGCACGTCAACGGGTTGGTAATTATCCGGGCATTACGGTTGAACGTAAGGAAGGGCATCTTGATCAGAACGCGACCAAAGTCAAGATCATTGACCTGCCCGGCTGTTATTCATTGTCTTCCTATTCTCAGGAAGAACTGGTGGCGCGCCAGGTGATTATCGATGAGCGTCCGGACATCGTCATCGACATTCTCGACGCGACCCGATTGGAACGGCATCTCTACCTGGCGGTACAGTTTCTTGAAATCGGCATTCCGGTTGTGCTGGCGCTGAATATGATGGATGAGGCGAACAAGCAGGGATTACGCATTGATGGCCGTAAATTGTCGTCACTGTTGCAGTGTCCGGTCGTAGAAACTGTGGCCCGTTCAGGTCAGGGAAAACAGGCGGCCGTTCAGGCGGCGCTGGATCACCCACGGATCAAAAGTGGGGGCAGGTGGGAACCGCTGGAAATCTCCTATGGCGCCGACCTGGATCTGGCGTTGGTGACGATGGTCGAAAAAATTGAAGGTGCCCGCTTTTTGACCGATCGTTATCCGGCCCGCTGGATCGCTCTGAAGTATCTGGAGCGCGACGAAGAGATTCTGACCGCCGGTCGCAAGCTGGGCGGTTTGGCGCAAGAACTCGAAGACATTGTCGAAAAAACCACCGAACACTGCCGGAAAACCCTGAATACCACGCCGGAAGGATTGATAGCCGATTACCGTTACGGACTGATCAACTCCATTCTGCGCCAGGATGTTCTCATTCACCAGCCTTCTCACCGCGATCGCATCGATCAGTCGACCCGGATTGACAGTGTCTTGACCAACCGGATGCTGGGCCCGATTATTATGCTCAGTATTCTTTACGCCATGTTCCATATCACCTTTACCCTGGGTGAGATCCCGATGGGTTGGCTGGAAGGTTTGTTCGGCTGGCTCGGGGAAACCGCGACCGCTATTATCCCGGAAGGGCTGGTTCAATCTCTGGTTGTCTCGGGCATTATCGACGGGGTCGGTGGGGTAATGGGCTTCGTGCCGTTGATCGCCGTCATGTTCCTGTTGATTTCTTTCCTGGAAGATTCCGGTTACATGGCGCGAGTAGCCTACATGCTGGACCGGGTGCTGCGGATTTTCGGTCTGCATGGCTGCTCGGCGATGCCCTTTATTATCTCCGGTGGGATCATGGGCGGCTGCGCGGTTCCCGGCGTTATGGCAACCCGCACCCTGCGCAGTCCCAAGGAAAAATTGGCAACCCTGATTACCGCGCCATTCATGCCTTGCGGTGCCAAGCTGCCGGTTTTTTTGTTGTTGATCGCGGCCTTCTTCAGTGAGAATGAGGCCCAGATTATGTTCATGATTACTTTGTTCGCCTGGATGATGGCGCTGCTGGTGTCCTGGATACTGCGCTCGACCCTGATCAAGGGGGAACCGACTCCTTTCGTCATGGAACTGCCCCCTTATCGCATGCCGACCCTGCAGGGCGTTCTGATCCATACCTGGGAGCGAGTCTGGCAATATATCAAAAAGGCGGGCACCGTTATTCTTGCGGTGTCTATTCTGCTCTGGGCGGCGATGACCTTTCCCGGTCTGCCGGATGAAGCTGCCGATGGTTTCGCGACCGAGCGCGAGGCGGTGATGACAGCTGTCCTTAACCAGGAAGAGCGCGAACTGAAGATGATCGAGATTGACAATCGTGAAGCTCAGTCAGCGTTGCAACATTCCCTGGCCGGCCGGGTCGGCAGCTTTTTTGAGCCGATCAGTCAATGGGCTGGATTCGACTGGCGCACCAATATCGCTCTGGTCGGTGGCTTTGCTGCTAAAGAGGTGGTCGTTTCAACCCTCGGCACGGCCTACTCCCTGGGGGAGGTTGATCCTGAAGAAACCGGTTCTCTGTCGAGTCAGATTGCCGCTGATCCGAACTGGAGCCGGGCGACGGCTCTGTCCTTGATCGTCTTTGTACTGATCTACGCTCCCTGCTTTGTCACTGTTGTTGCTATGGCAAAGGAATCATCATGGCGCTGGGCGATCTTTTCTACCGTCTTTAACACGGCCCTGGGATTTGGGCTTGCAGTTCTGGTGTTCCAGTTGAGCAGTCGTTTGCTGAGTTAAATCCGGGAGGGAGCTGAACAGTTAAGGAGATTAATAACTATTCAGCTCTGTCCTTGCACAGGGTCGGGGTTTCTGCGGCAAGGGTGTTTGTCGCCATGGACGGCGACAACAAGCGGTCAGGGATGACGAAAAGCGTCCCTTGACATAGGAACCCCGATCCGGTGCTGAACAGTTACGGAGATTTCAACATGTTAAGTTTTGATGTTCTGGTTGTACTGGTTATTGTGGTGGCAGCTGCTGCCTATCTTTATCGTCAATTTTCCGCGGCTAAAAAAGGTTCCGGCTGCGGTTGTTCAAACGCTGGAGATTGCTGTCAGAAAAAATTTCGATAGCATGGCCCGGTTTTGGGCCGTGCCATGCTGCCAGTGATAGTGGCGGGGTTGCTGGAACAGCTTGTTTCAAAACGACGTAAGTTGACTGTACTTCGAAAACCTTTGCAATAATCATCTGTTTGCGGTACTTTTGAAAGTGAAAATCAAGTTTTATTATTGTTGATCGGTTCAAAGATCAGGCTGGTCCAGTTGGAGTCTAGAGGTGATAACAGGCGTCACTGTAAGGATTTAATGAAAATGAACATCAAAAACATTCAAGACCTGGTCGACGGTCCTTCGTCCCCAGCGGCGGTCAGCAACACTCAGCCCGGATCTTGCTGCGCCCGTTCAGGGCTTTTGCAGCGGGAGCTAACCTGGGTCGATCTGATTAATCGCTACCCGTCGCCCCGCGAATGTCTTGCTGCTTTTATTGTCAGCAGTGCCGCTGAGGTGATTGCCGGAGTCAAGCCTGCTAACCTGATTCGTATTGTTGAGCGTAGCTTGCCCTGTGGTCGTTCTATGTACCATCTCTGGCATGAACACAGTGGGGAGGTATTACATGGCGCGTCAATCCGGGTAGTCACCTTGCGCTCTGATCAGGATGGGGTATCCCTGTTATTCTACCACCCTGAGTTGCTGGCGAAGCGTCTTTCCAGTCGGACGATGCAATCATTTCTAGCAGGGCGTGGTTATCCGCAACCTTTAACCCTTGATACAGCGCTGGCGCATTTACAGCAGGTGTGTCAAATCGAGGAATCTCCCGATGAAATCGGCATGTTTCTCGGTTATCCGGCCAAGGATGTCAGAGGTTTTATTGCCGGCAAGACTCGCCCCTGGCCGGGGCGTTGCCTCTGGCGGGTTTATGGGCCGCCACAGCGCAGTTTACGGCTTTATCAGCGTTTTTGTGCAGAACGCCAGGCCATCAATCAGCGGATGATGGCCGGAGTGGCTGACGATGGTCCGGCTGCGCTCCTGCTTGTTTCATGAAAACACACATTAAACAGCTGGCATGCCTGCGTCGTGCTCCCTTATTAGAGGGGCTGGGTGATGATTTTTGTCACCAGATAGGGGATGCGGCCCGCAGCCGGGACTACAAAAAACGTCTGGGACGAATCGATACCGAAGAACTGTCAACCCGCCTGCATTTTGTTATGTACGGAGAAATGCATCTGTTGCGGATCGCTCCTGACGGTCAAGAGTGTCTGATCGAGCGTTATCTGTCCGGGGATTTTTTTTGTCTGTCATCGCTGCTCAGCGGTCGCTGTTGCAACAGCTTTGTCATCAGCGCCGCCAGTTCCCAGGTGTTGTTCTGGTCGCAGGAGTGGTTTCGCCGCCTGCTCCAGAGTGACGCCCGTTTTTACGGTAACCTGCTCAAACAGATGGCCCGCCAGGTAGAGCAGGAGCGCAGTCTGCGGACCCTGTCACGATGCGCCGGAAGCGACAGTAAACTGGTCGCTTATCTATTGCACAGGCTCGATAACGCGCGCTGCTGTATGCAGCACAAAGCCCTGCTGGTTGATCTGCGCCCAATTGGTCTGACTGCCCAGGAGTTGGGGATGGCGCGTGAAACCCTGTCCCGTAGCCTGCAGCGTCTGGTGCGGAGGGATGGGATCAGTTACCAGCGTGGTCAAGTGCATATAGCTGACTCTGGTTTGTTGGAACAGCTGCTGGAAGAATCGGCTTGTTGTCGCCATGATTTCGCAGAAGAGGCATGTAGGTTAGAGGCAAGGCGCTCTTAATATTTTAAGTATTTTTTTCAGCTTTTATTGATAATGAATGTCATGTCGATGAAAGTGTTTTGTCGAATAATATAACGTAAAATCAATAATTTATCTACAAGGAGAATAAAGAATGAGATTGATTGCCTTCTATGTTTCTGTTGTTTCTGTTTGTCTGGTGGTATTGACAGGAATGGCACAGGCTTCGGAACTGACCGTTTATTCCGGTCGTGGTGAAAGTTTTGTTAAACCAATTATTGAGCAGTTTCAGCGCGATACTGGCATCAAGGTCAATGTCCGTTACGGTGATACCGCCCAGTTGGCGGTGTTAATTCAGGAAGAGGGGCAACGTTCGCCTGCCGATCTGTTCTGGGGGCAGGATGCCGGAGCCATGGGTGCCCTGGCTAATGCCGGGATGCTCGCTACCTTGCCGCAAGCTGTCTACACCGGGCTGCCCGGTATTTATACCAGTACGACCGGTCAGTGGGTTGCCACCAGTGGTCGTGCTCGCGTCGTGGCCTATTCGACCACCAGGGTGAAGCCGGAGGAGTTGCCGCAAAGCGTCTTTGACCTGACTCAAGAGGAATACCGGGGGCGGGTGGCGATACCGCCGACTAACGGCAGCTTTCAGGCGTTTGTAACCGCCATGCGGGTTCTGCATGGCGATGCGCGGACCCTTGAGTGGCTAGAGGGACTCAAAGCCAATGAGCCGAAGATTTTCCGTAACAATACCACTTCTGTGGCTGGGATTGCCGATGGTGAGGCGGATTTTGCTCTGGTGAACAACTACTATCTGCCGCGTTTCACTGCTACCGACAAGGATTATCCCGTGGCCCAGACGTTTTTTGCTGATGGCGATGTCGGAAATCTGGTCAATGTCGCCGGTATTGCGGTACTTAAGTCAAGCAAACACCAGGATGCTGCAGTTCAGCTGGTACGTTTCTTATTATCTCCGGCAGCACAACAATATTTCACAACGGTTGTTAATGAATACGCTGTTACCTCCAACGTCATCAGCAACCCTGATTTGACCGATACCAAGGATGTGCTGCAGGCAGCGCCCAAGATCAACCTGGATCAACTGGCCGACCTTGAGGGGACCCTCAATCTGTTGCGTAAAAGCGGACACTTGTAAACAGAGGTATTCAGAGTGCACATGTCGTTGGACTCTGAACATCTGTATCGTCAGTTATTCTTTTTTTAATGGCAGGACATTCCGTCAGGGGGTGTCCTGCCGATGCGTGACAGGGTACAATTAAGTGATGCAACATCGAAAGGGACTGATGCGAAAATGGATATTCGGAACGGGCCGTAAGGCACCTCCAAGTCTACTGTTGCCAACGCTGGTTGTCGCTGCTGCCATGTTTGTGCCTTTAGTCTACCTTTTCGCTCGAGCCTTGCAGGCGGAACCTCAGCAACTGATCACTTTGGTGTTCAGCAGCCGCAACCTGGAATTGCTGATCAACACCCTGTTGCTGACCGGTGGTGTGCTGGCTGTGGGAACCTTTCTGTCCTTCCCTCTGGCCTGGCTGGTAACCCGCACTACTCTGCCATGGCGCCGCCTGGTCACCGTACTGGCGGTGGTTCCCCTCGCCATCCCCGGCTATGTCATGGCCTATGCCCTGATGGGGATTGGTGGTCATTACGGGGTGGCCGCCCGTCTTTTTGATGTGCAGATTCCCAATATCCAGGGCTATTGGGGTGCAGTCATTGCCCTGGCGCTATATACCTATCCTTACTTATTTCTTAATCTGCGTGCGGCATTGCTCGGGCTTGACAGCAGTCTGGAGGAGAGCGCCAGAAGTCTCGGGTACTCCAGCACCCAGATTATCCGTAAAGTCATTTTTCCCCATCTGCTACCGGGATTGCTGGCCGGTTATCTGGTTGTCGGGCTTTATGTCATGGGGGATTTTGGCGCCATTGCCCTGATGCGTTACGAGGCCTTCAGTTTTGCTATTTATAATCAGTACGCAGGAGCTTTCGACCGTATTTATGCCGCCTGGTTATCGATCATGCTGCTGGCATTGGCCTTGAGCTTTGTCGTCATGGAAATTTTTGTTTTGCGTCGCCGGCGACTGGCGAGTGTCGGTAGCGGCTCCATCCGTCCGGTTAAACCCGGCGCGCTGAAAAAAGTCCTGCCGCTGGTCATTATTTACCTGCTTATTGTTCTTGGCTCTTCGGTGTTGATGCCGGTATTGATGCTGGCTTACTGGTTGGTGTTGGCACCGCCGGATATCAGTGTTTTTCTACAGGTGCCATGGACCTTTATCTCCTCGGCATCCGCCGCGTTGCCGGCGGCACTGCTGGCTGTTATTCTGGCTTTTCCCTTGTGTTATCTGGCGTCACGCTATCCATCTCCAGTGGTTGTCTGGGTGGAGCGCTCCGCTTACATAGGCTATGCTTTGCCACCCTTGACCCTGGCCCTGGCGATGGTCTTTTTTGCCCTGCAAACCGCCTTTTTCCTCTACCAGACGGTTGCGCTGCTGATTATCGCCTGGACCATCGCGACCCTGGTGCTGGCTATGGGGCCAATTCGCAGCGCTATCCTGCAGGCACGTCCGAATCTCGAGGAGGCATCCTGGTCGTTGGGTTATGGGCCGATTGCAACCTTTTATTACGTCTTGTTTCCGCGCTTGCGGCGAGGGATTATCGCCGGAATTGTTCTGGTTTTTCTGTTCTGCATGAAGGAGCTGCCGATTACCCTGTTATTGTCACCGACCGGTTTTAATACCCTGGCAGTGTCCGTATTTAGTCGCACGGTAGAAGGGATGATGGCTGAAGCAGCGCCCTTTGCTGCCGCTATTGTTCTTTTTTCGGGAATTTCCGTGGGGATGATCCTGCGCAGGGAGAAAGCCATATGAAGATGTCAGCCGGCAATATAGCCAGCAACCAGCGTTCCGAGCAGATTCGTGTCAGTGGCTTGACCAAGAGTTTTGGCAGTGGCGATCCGGTGGTTGATAATCTGTCCTTCACCCTGCACCAGGGAGATATCCTGGCGCTGCTGGGACCAAGCGGTTGCGGTAAGACCACTACCTTGCGCATGATTGCCGGATTTGAGACGCCCGATGCTGGTGAGATCTATCTGCATGGTCGCAAGGTGACCACGCTACCACCGCAAAAACGCAAAATCGGCATCGTTTTTCAGGATTACGCCCTTTTCCCTCACATGCAGGTAGCGGATAATATTATGTTCGGAATGCGTTTAGTGCCTGCCAGGGAGCGCCCGGATCGTCTCGGTAAATGGCTCGATCTGATGGCGCTGCAGGGGCTGGAAAAGCGCTATCCTTATCAACTTTCCGGTGGCCAGCAGCAAAGGGTTGCTCTTGCCCGTACCCTTGCCGCCGAGCCCGATCTGTTGTTGTTGGACGAGCCATTTTCAAATCTCGATGCGGCATTGCGTAATACCACCCGCAACGAGATGCGCCAGCTCATCAAGGAGACGGGTGTTACCGTTATTCTGGTGACCCATGATCAGGCCGAAGCCCTGACCTTTGCCGACCAGGTCGGCATGATGTCGGAAGGACAACTGTGTCAGCTTGACACCCCCGAAAAAATCTATCAGCAGCCGGAAAATGCCCTGGTGGCGGAATTTCTTGGTCACACCAATCTGCTACAGGCGCAGCTGGATGGCAATGTTGCGACAACCCCGCTGGGCACCATGACCACCACGGTAACCAAAACGGGAACCTTCTGGGTATCGGTGCGCCCGGAACATCTGGAGATCGTCAGTGACCCTGCCGGACAGGGACGGATTACCAATCGTGAATTTCGGGGATCTGACTGTTTTTACGAAGTGGAATTTCGGGGCCAGATTTATAAGGTGCTGTCTCCCTTCTATTGCACCCTCAACCCTGGTGAGCCTGTGAGTTTGCGGATTGTCCACCCGGGAGTGGTGCTGAAAGATGATCCCACCTGCCCCCGTTGTCCTGTGGTAAACTGTCCCCGCTGATGAGATGACACTTTGCAAAAGGAGCATGAATAATGAAAATAGGTGTGTTTTATGGCAGTACCACCGGGAAAACGGCAGCAGTGGCCGGGCAACTGGCGCAATTGATCAGTACGGCAAAACTGTATCCGGTGGCGCAAGCCACCCGGGCCGATTTCGAATCCTGTGACCTGTTGATTCTGGGTTCGTCAAGCTGGTGTGATGAGCAGGATCGCCTGCAGGATGATTGGAACGATGCCTTTGAGTGTCTGCGTGAGGCCAATCTCAAAGGCAAAAAGGTGGCGTTGTTCGGTATCGGTGATCAGGTTGGTTATCCTGATGCCTTTGTTGATGCGATCAGGGTCTTGCATGATGTGGCAAAAGCTGCCGGTGCCGAGGTGGTCGGCAAGTGGCCCGACGAGGATTATGACTACCATCAATCAGCAGCTATCGAAGGGGATTTCTTTCTTGGGTTGCCCCTTGATGTCACCAACCAGCCGGAGCTGACGGAATCACGCCTGGAAAGCTGGGTAGCACAATTAGTGCGTGAAACGAACGAGTAGTCATGTTTTGGAAAATTGTCTGCTATTGATGGGGGTGCTGAAGCCAGTGGCCAAACTCACGCTCAACCTGCTTGTCATCGCCGAGGTTGAGCTCCAACAGGCGGCGCAGGTGGGCTAACGACTCGTCGTCGGCGTCGACAAAAAGGAAACCGTACTGATTCTGTTCACGATGAATCAGTTCGATCCCAAAGCTCAGTTTCAGCTCAGAGTTGGCTAGTTCAATTTCCACTAGGGCATGGGCGCCAATCTCTATCGGCACCTCACTGTGGGTCTGTAGCAGGGCGCCACGCAGGGCCAGATCGACCAGCTCACAGGGAAATTTTTCCTGAGACCAAATGATTGTTGCGCTGGTATGGAATGGAATACGCCGGTAATTGCGCAATTCGGTCATGGCCTCGACTCCTTTGCATGGTGCTGAATGTCATGATTCATATCGGACGAGTAAAACGAAAAACAACCCTTTTTCTTTTTGGCCTGATACATGGCGATATCTGCGAGGCGGATCAGATTGTCGCTGTCACCGGCGTCTTGTGGACAGAGACTGACACCGATGCTGGCCGATAGTGAGAGGTGTTGTCCGGCAAGATAAAAGGGTTTGCTCAGGCAGGTGAGAATTTTTTCGGCAATCACTGCAACCCGTTCGAGACTGGTAAGTTCAGTTAGCAGAACAACAAATTCATCTCCACCTAGACGCGCGACCGTATCTGTTTCACGTACCGTTTTCTTTAGCCGCGATGCGGCCTCACAGAGGAGTTCGTCACCGATGGTGTGACCAAGGGTATCGTTGATGGCCTTGAATCTATCCAGATCAAGCAGCAACAGGGCCGCCACTTTGCTGTTACGTTGCACTTGATGGGCCGCCTGGGTGATGCGATCCTTGAGCAATGAACGGTTGACCAGGCCGGTGAGGGCATCGTGGGTGGCTTGATGCTGAAGTTGCTGTTCGTACTCCTTGTGTGCACTGATGTCTTCTCTGATACTGATATAGTTGCAGATTTCTCCCTGTCTGTCGCGCAGGGGGGAGATCAGGACGCGTTCCCAATAGTTGCTGCCATTTTTGCGGTTATTGTGTACTTCTCCATGCCAGTCTTCTCCCGCTCCAAGCTGTTGCCAGAGTTTTCGATACTCTTCTGCCGTCATCCCATTAAGCTGGAAGGTTTGAAAATCGGTGCCGATGACTTCGCTGCCGGCGTAACCGGTCACCTTTGAAAAAAACGGGTTAACGTACTCGATCACCCCGTTCAGGTCGGTGATGATGACCATGGCGGGGCTCTGCTCAACTACCTGGCTGAGTTTGTTCAGTTGGGCCTCGTTTTTTTTACGCTCGGTGATGTCGATGTCGATGCAGTAAAATTCCGGTGCGCGACCGGGTTCAGCAAGTACGGCATGGCTGGTAAAAACCATCACATCAGAGCCGTCCTTGCGTTTGAGTCGGTATTCCTGCGACGCAGCAGGTTCCCCGCTTTGACTCATTTCATCAATGTTTCTTCTCACTTCAGTGGTCATTTCGGGGGGAATAATCAGTTCACACAGCTTTTGGCCCATAGCTTCAGCAGCCGAATAGCCGTAAAGCTCCTCGGAAGCGCGATTCCAGTAGTGTACGGTGCCATCAACACTGTAACCCTGAACCGCCACCGTGCGAATGTCCTGCAGCAGGGTGCGAAAACGTCGCTCGCTTTCCCGCAGAGCATGAATGGCGTGCTGATGTTCCTGTTGAAGACGCCACTCCCGCAGGCAGCGTTCGATGGTCCGGGGCATGTCGTCAAAGGCTTGCGGACTTTTTACCAGATAGTCGATGGCGCCGGACTTCAGAGCTTCGACGGCGAGGGTCTCACTGCCGGAAGAAGTCATGATTAATACCGGGAAGGAATTTGTTGTAGCTATCTGTTCGAGAAAGGCCAGAGAGGAGCCATCCGGCAGGTTCAAGTCAAGGAGTACGATGTCGGGGCGCCGGCAGGTAATTTCTTCACGGCAGGCCTGCAGGTTGGTCGCTATCGATACGCTTACCGCATCGCTGGTGCCGAGCAGGGATCGCTGGATCAATGCGATATGGGAAGGCTCATCATCAACAATCAGGATGTGTGTGGTTTGGTTTACCATAAGCCCCGGAACCTGAACCGATCAGTGAGTTTTATGGATTAGCGTTCCATATCAGCCAGTAATAGCCGACGGTCTCCATCATGCTGGTGAACTTGTCAAAATCAACCGGTTTGACCAGGTAGCTGTTGGCATGGGCGTCGTAGGCCCTGGCCATGTCAGTTTCGGCCGCAGAAGTCGTCAGAATGACCGTCGGAATCCGTGCCAGATCAGTATCGCTTTTGATCTGGCGTAACACATCAAGACCATCAATGCGTGGCATGCGCAGATCAAGCAGGATCAGTCCCGGTCGTGGAGCAATATCAGGGTCGGTAAAAGACTCACGGCGGTAGAGATAATCCAGAGCCTTCTGGCCATCACTGACATGCTCCATGCGATTGGCAATGCGCGAGGTTTTAAGGGTGCGCCGGATGATCTCAGCGTGAGCCGGATCATCCTCGGCCAGCAGAATAACGATCGGTTCTCCTTTGTTCATTGTTTCTCCTCGTGGGGTTTGAGGGCCTTGGGGAGAGTGAAGTAGAAGCAGCAGCCTTTATCCTTTCCTTCAGATTCAAACCATACCTTACCCTGATAGAGTTCAACAATCTTTTTTACCATCGGCAGTCCAATGCCACAGCCTGGACTATGGGGATCGAGTTGGGCAAACAGGGCAAATATCCGCCGTGCATGTTGTGGATCAATGCCGATCCCGTTATCACGCACAAAAAATGTGGTCACCCCGTTTTGTTCTTCCACCCCGATGTCGATCTGGGGTTGTGGCTGATCCCCTAGATATTTGCCGGCATTCTCGATCAGGTTCTGCCAGATCTGCCCGATCCGTACCGGATTACCATATAGCTGGTGAGGGATGTCATCGACCCGGACGTTAATCTGTTTTTCCTGCAGCAGACCAGATAGAGAAACCAGTGTCTCTTCGACCAGTATGGCCGCCTTGAAGGTTTGTGGCGGGCTCTCGGTCCGACCGATACGGGACATTTGGAGCAGCCCGGCCAGGAGATTATCCATCCGGTCGGCAGCACCATTGATATAGTGCAGATCCTCATCAATCTGCTCCTGCTTCTGTTCCTGAAAATCCTGCTGCAGCATTCTCAGAAACGACTTGATGGTCACCAACGGGCTTTTCAGATCATGGGAAACACTGTAGACAAAATCTTCCATCTCTTGATTTTTATTCTGCAGGGCTTTTTGCTGTGCCTTGCGTTCACTGATGTCGAGGAAGGTGACAACCGCGCCGACGGTATCACCATTGCGGCGCATCGGGTATGACCAGTATTCAATCGGAATGGCGCTGCCATCGGCGCGCCAGAACAGTTCTTCCTCCCGATGAATCTGTTCATCGATACGTACCAACAGGGTGCATTCCCCTGCAGGGAATGGACTGCCATCGGCATGGCTGTGGTGGATCCTGTGATGAATATTGTGACCGATCAGATCCTCCTGATGCCGATAGCCCAGCAGCTTCAATGCAGCGCTGTTGCAGAAGGTACAGATTCCACGGCAATCAATCCCGTAAATCCCCTCTGCAGTGGAATTGAGGAGGAGTTCGGTCGTTTCAAAGTTTTTCTGCAGTTGAGCCTTGCTGGTCTTCAGGGCGGCCTCGGCATTTTTACTGCGCCGCACAGCATAATAAAGCAGGGCAACAATTCCGAGCAGAACGATAACAATGGTGGCCGCAAGGCGATTGAAAAAGGCTGTACGGGAGGAAAGCATCCGCATGGCTTCCTGGGTATCGGTGATGTCATGAAGAATCCCGAAAACTTGATTTTCCCGGGCATCGTAAATTCCCTGGGAATTCAGATCGATGATCCGACCATCGGGGCGCTCAAAGCGTAAGTTTACATTATAGGGGATACCTTCCCGCACAAGACGCTCGTGGGCGGCGATCATATTGGCCCGTTCATCCGGTAGAATTCTCTGCCGCAGGGTTGGCACCGGTTGAACAGGATGTTCAAGCCCCAGCAATTCCAGGGCTCCTTCGGAAAACCGGTAGCTGTTGTTCTCCAGATCCAGGGTCCAGTGTCCCAGTCCGGCAACCTGTTCGGCATAGCGCAACCGGGATTCACTTTGAACGATGCTTTCTTTAAGGATCTCCCGATCCGAAGCATCATGAATGATGGATACCAGCAGCCTGCGCCCGTCGATATCCAAAGGAGAAGAATAGACCTCAACCGGCCGGATATCACCATTGGCGAGGCGATGGTGAAAAACAAAGTAAGTGCGCTGTTCCCGGTCGGCCCGGCGAATTTCCTGTTCCGTTTCCACCGGTCCCAAAGTGTTGATCTGCTGGATGCTTTGTTCCAGTAATCGTTCATAAGGGTAGCCGTAATAAGCGACAGCGGCCTCGTTGGCATCGACAATCTGCCCTGAGCCGGGGTCAATCAGCAGAATCATGGCGCTGTGTTGGCGGAATATCTCAAAGGCGCTGATCGGTTCCGTATGGGCCTGCAGCGGGACCATAAACAGGCTGACGGCCAGGAGCCAAGCGCTGATAGTGGGTTTCATGATGTATTGTCTCCGGCGGGGGCTGCGGTCGGCAGGGTAAAGTAAAAACAGCAGCCAGTGTTGACAATGGGCAAGGGTCCAGATCGAGGCGCTGAAAAGAAGCAGAAAGCGGGGAGGCAAATGCTGATTCAGATTAGGAGGTGCTGCGTTATTTTTGTCGTCGAACCCTGTCATCAGCAAACACCTGTCGACATCGTCACTCATCCGGTGGACAAGGAAATCAAATGTGAATAACATTTGTAAAAACTAATGCACAGTTACTCATTATTCATGTAGGTTTCTGTTTTGTCAATGAAAGAATAACCGGGGTGTTTGTTTTTATTTGTTCTGATCAGCAACTTGAGCAGAATTACCGGCCAGTTCGCATAAGCGCTGAATGACCGGCAGGTGCTGGGTGCAGCGTTCTTCACAGACGCCGCAACGGATACACCTGGCCGCCAGTCGGCGGTCGATATTCCAGTGGAGGCGAAAACGGTCGTTGACTGTTTTGCTGTCACCCTCACTGAGAATCAACTGGTTGTAGGCATCAAGAAACTTGGGGATGGGAATGTCAGCCGGGCAGGGCAGGCAATAGCCGCAACCGGTACAGAGGTCATTAAAGCTTTCGTTAAGGTGGTTTTCGATCCCTGAACGCTCCGCCGCTGAATAGGGGGAAAAGTTGTCAACCGCCGCTACGGCTTCGTCAATCTCCCCGGCCGAGGTAAAGCCGACCAGAGCTGAGGTGATGCTTGGATGGGAAAGATTAAAGCGCAAGGCAGCACTGACGACGCTTTGATCCTGGTGACTTTGCAGAAAAGAAAAGCGCTGCGGATTGCGGGGGATCAGGCCACCCCCCAGGGGATTCATGGTGATGATCCCCAAACCCTGCTTGCCGGCATGTTCCACTGCCGCCTGACGATAGGGGAAATTGATGGCATTGTAGCCCAACAGCACCCCGGAAAAATAATCGCCGGCAAGAACCTCGGCCAGGTCTTCACCGTTCATGTGGGAAGAACAAACCAGGTGTTTAATCAGGCCTTCCTCTTGTGCCTGGAGTGCCGCTGCCACCGCCCCCTGATTAAGGCGCCGATGCCAGTCATCGCGATCGAGCAGATACCAGATGTAGAAGAAGTCGATGGAGTCCAGCTGCAGTAATTCAAGGCTCCGTTCGAGGCTGCGACGTAGCTCACTGCCGGAGGCGAGGAAACATTTGGTGCCGACATGAAATTCGGCGCGCGGAAGATCTTTTAAGGCATGACCAAAAATCGTTTCACTGCGCTGGTCACAGTAGAGCGGGGCGGTATCAAAATAGTTAATCCCACGATCAAAGGCGTAGCGTACCAGCTCGGCACTTGTCTCCAGATTATCCGGCTCGGGGAAGCGCATGCCGCCGAAGCTGACGATGGAAAGTTCTGTGCCGGTCCGGCCAAAGGGGCGATAAATCATAGCGGAAGGCTCAGGCGGGATCAGATTCGGCATTATTTGCCGCAGCCACGGCCGAGACATCGGAACCGAGCATGATGGCGAGCCAGCGGGTCGACGGGTTGACCTCCAGCGCAATCTTCATAATCATGGTTAAAGGTACCGACAGCAGCATGCCGACCGGACCTAACACCCACCCCCAGAAGACCAATGACAGAAACACCACCAGGGTAGACAACCCCAGGCTTTTACCCATCAGGCGTGGTTCGACGGCATTGCCCATGACCACATTAATGATCAGATAGAGCCCGGCAGCCAGGACCGCATGGACCGGGCCAAGTTGGACCAGTGCCAGCAGTACGGCCGGAATGGCCGCGATGATGGAGCCGATATTGGGAACATAATTGAGCAGAAAAGCGATCAATCCCCAGAGCAGAGCATAATCGACACCAATGAGCATCAGTCCGCCGGTTACCACCAGCCCGGTCACCAGGCTGATCAGGGTTTTGATGACCAGATAGGTGCGAACGCCAGTAACAAAGCGCTCATAAGAGGCCAGGGAGGTATCAGCATCAGGCAGGGCAGCGCGCAACTTGCTGGGCATACCCGCTGCTTCGAACAGGATAAAAATAACCGTCAGCAGAATCAGAAAGGAGTTGGTCAGGACCCCCCCGGCGGCGGATAGCATGCGTCCAGCGTATTGCATAATGGAGCCGGGATCGAAATGTTCGAACAATAACTGGCGCGATATTTTGATGCCGAAACGGTCAAACCAGTCGATCAGGGTCAGGGTTTGGGAGCGCAGCTTCTGTTCGTAGACCGGTAGCTGGCTGGTAAAATCATTGACTGAAGTGCCGATGATGGTTAATACCGCCAGTCCCCCAAGCATGACCACGGCAATAACGATCAGCAGAGCCACTGATGCCGGGACCCGGTGGTGGCGCAGCCAGTAGAAGGGTCCGGCACAGATAATTGAGATGAAAAAAGCCAGCAGAAAAGGTACCAGCACGGCCTGGGCAGTTTTCAGCCCGGCGATAATCACCACCAGGGCGGCCAGGGAAACAAGAATGCCGGTCACTTTATTTTGTGAGCTGGTCATGATCAGTCGGCAACGTTACAGAGCAGCAGCTTGACCCCCTGCTCAAAAATGATTTCCATTTTGTTGGGGCGGGTGGTGGAGAGGATCTGCCCCATACCGAAACTGGGGTGATTGATTAAATCTCCAGTTTTTACCCGGGTTTTGATGTTGTAAGGAATGGCGCGCGTCTGGTCGGCCACAGCCATTATATCAGCCCACTGGACCTGGGCACGGGATTTGCGGGGTTTAGCCGGAGTGCGTGGGGGTGTGCTGCGTGGTTTTGGGGCCGCTGTGCCGCGGTGGTTATGGACACTGCCGCAGACGTTGCACTCAACCCGGGCAACACGGTCGCCGACCATGGCAACAATGGTGTGGTTGGAGGTTTCTTTGCATTTGCTGCAGCGAGAAAGGGTATGGTCACCAGCGGTCGGTACCTTCTTGATCATGTGTACTCCTTGGAAAACTTTCTTTGTACCCCGTCCGGTTTGATCTGTCAATCAGCGCTGGTGTAAACCATTGCAACACCACAGGCTCCTAGAGGCTGTAAATAGCTTGTGCCCAGGTAACCGCCTCCAGGTAGGCATTCGGCAGCACTTTCTCATCGATCTGGGTTTTTTCTGTCATTTGTGAGACCGTTTCCCAGTCCCCTTGTTCCATGGCGATGACCAGCAGGAGAATCGACCTAAGCGGGTTGTCGGTACCGGTCAGCGCAGCAAAAACATCATCCTCAACGGTAATCTCCTGGAGAATTTCATCAAGGGGGCGCGACATGATGACGTCGAGCAGAGAAAACAGGCCCATCAAAAACAAATCAGACTTGCGATCGCCCATGCGACTGGGCAACGCCAGTTGCTCACACAGACGGGCACGGATCAATGAACTGACGACAAGCTCCGCCGGTTTGTCGTTCGCCATCGAGGAAATCGACAAGAGGGAGACCCACGAGCGGATCTCACGTAATCCCAGCAGGGACAGGGCCTGGAGTACTGATGTGACCTTGTGGCGCAGGGCGAAGGCCGCCGAGTTGATCAGTTTGAGCAGTTTGTAGGTGAGGGAGACCTCGCTCTGAATGGTGACGGCGAGCTTTTTGAAATCGACATCCTCCGCATGGACATCTTTAAGAATGCGGAGGAATTGAATCTTGTTGGTTGGAATATCCTTGCGTGAAATAATCATCGGCTTGGCAAAAAAGTAGCCCTGGAAGAGCTGATATCCCATGGTTTTGGCTTGTTCAAACACCTCGTGGGTCTCAACCTTTTCAGCGAGCATCTTGATGCCGCGCGGGATCAGCTGCCGGGCCAGTTCTTCCTGTTGTTGAACATCACTGAGGAGAAAGTCGACCTTGACAATATCAGCAAGATCGAGCAGCGGCTCAAAATTCCGATGATAGACAAAATCATCGAGGGCAAGGGTATAACCAAGTTTTTTCAGGCGTTTGCAGGCTTCAATGATCTGGGGGGTTGGCTCGACATTTTCAAGGATTTCAACAACCGCCTGCTGGCGCGGCAGGGTCGTCATCAGATCTTGAAGGAGGACATTTTCCGTGCAGTTGAGAAAAGCCCTGGTATTGCCGGTCATCTCCCCCAGGCTGAACAGCAGGTTGCTGTTGGCAATAACACTGGCCGAGGCCTGATCAAAGTTGTCACTGTCAAAGTAGTTGTGCATTCCGGAGCGAAACAGCAATTCGTAAGCAAAGACTCGTCCCCGCGTATCAAAAATCGGCTGTCTGGCGATAAAATGTTCCAATGTGTAACTTCCTCTCGGGTAGACCTTGTTGCCACCATGCGACGGACAGATGAGTCTATCTGCTTTTTCCGTAGAAATAAAATTAAAAATGGCATTTATGACAGTTGACCTGCCTATTGGGCTTGTATAGACTCACCAAAGGTTGCAGTGATTTTTCTGAATACCATATTGATCACAATTATTGCCAAAGGATAACGTTTATGAAAAAGATCGTACTGTTGCTTTGCGTCGTCACCCTGTGTGCAGTAACCGCCGCCATTGCTGTTCCCGCCAATCGTTCCTTGAATTACGATAAGAGTGCCCTGGGGCCGGTGGAATTTTCCGGAAAAATCCATGCCGAGGCTGGTTATAAGTGTGGCGACTGTCATAACCCCAACCTGTTTCCAAAAATGAAGCAGGGTTCAGTGGAAATCACCATGGAAAAAATCTACGCTGGTGAGCAGTGTGGTTTCTGTCACAACGGTGAAACCGCTTTTGCTGCAAAGACAAGCTGTAATCGTTGCCACGTTAAATAGCTTTTACCATACCGGCAGATAACCAAACGGTCGGCTCTGATTGAAGAGTTCGACCGTTAGTCCTTTGTCACTTGTCACTTGTCACTTGTCACTTCTGACTCCTGACTCCCCATTTCTCCTTCCCATTTTCCACTCCCTACAACAGCAGCAGCGCCAACAACAACAGAATGAACATTACCCCGGCGACACTGAGCTGGCGTAGCTGTTGCTCCGAGTCTTGCAGTAGCAACAGCAGGGGAAGATTCTGCCAGCGGGCACCGCGAGGCAGATGTGGTGGTGGCGGGGTCAGCGCCGCAGCCAGATTTCCCAGACGTCGCAGCAGAGCTTCTAGCAGTACGTCCAGATCACCACCACGCAGGTTGACACTGCGGTTACGCGCACTGTACCAGCCCAGCAGGCTGATCATGGCACCGCCGGCAACCGTCCAGAAGGCATCGAACCACTTGACGACTACGCCGGGAGCTGATGATGTCAGGATTTCCGGATAAATACTCACCAGGGTCACCGCCAGGATCAGCAGGCTCCAGCCGACCCACATCCCAAAGCTGGTTGTCTTCGCATCATCTTTCGTTGGCGACCACAATAATAGCAGCAATCGCCCCATCAGCAGAGTCGTGCCGATCGCTGCTACTCCGAGCAGGAGGGTCAGCAGGGATTCATCAAGCAGCGGTGATAGCATCAGAAACGGCTTGAGTCCGGCCTTAGCGAGGGCACCACTGGTGAAAGGGGCACCAGCAAGAGCCAGGGCCGGCAGCATCAGTCCAGCCAGGGTGATGTAGCGCAGCGGGGTGGGGGCATTGAGATGACTGGTCATGCCGACCCCAAGGAACAGTGCCCCCTTGGACAGCCCATGATGCAGAGCGTAAAATCCCACGATCGGCGCCAGTAACGGCCATTGCTGCGGCGCGGCCAGCCCGAGACCGATAGCTACCAGGGGAAAGCCGATCTGGCTGATACTCGAGTAGGCCAGCAAGGTTTTCGGTTGCTTTTGCAACAGTCCCATCACCACCCCGAAGAAAGCCATCAACAGACCCAGGCTGACCAGCGTGGCCGACCAACCGGGAAGGGTCGTGAAGCCTAACGGAAAGAGGCGCAACAGGCCAAGCAGGCCGGCCTTGATCATAGCACCACTGAGCACGGCACTGGCCGGAATCGGCGCCGCCGGATGGGCCAGGGGCAACCAGAAATGTAAGGGAATTACTCCCATCTTGATGCCCAGGGCAACGAAGAGCAGAGCGAGAATCAGGTTCATGCCATCAGCATGGGCCAAGGCTGTGGCGACATCGCTCAGCAGCAGGGACTCTGCCACTTGTGCTGCCAGCAGCAAGGCGGCAAACAGCAGTACCTCACCCAGGATCACCAACCACAGGTAGATTCTGCCGGCGCGCAGGGTAAATGGCGTGTTGTCATGGATAATCAGACCGTAGGCGGCAAAACTCATCAGGGTAAAAAAGAGGTAAAAACTGATCATGTCCAGAGCCAGGGTCAGCCCTAAATTACCGCTCATACAGAGCAGAAAAAAGATCCAGAAGCGCAGGCGCTGGGGCGAATTTCTGGTGTAACTTCCAGCATAGATGCCGGCTGCCAGCCACAACAGAGCGGTTAGCAGCAGAAAAATCTGCCCGGTATGATCCATCCCCCAGTGGCTTCCGACCAGCAGCCAGGGCATAACGACTGACGCTCCTGCCGCCGGAAACAGCGCCAGTACCAGTCCCGGAAGGGCAGCCAGGGGGGCAATAGCAAGGACCGTGCACCGTATTCGCGCCATGGCCAAAGCTCCGACCAGCAGCAGGGGGAACAATGGCGTCAGCAGCAGGGCTGAGCTAACAGACACGCTCATGGGCCATACTCCCGTGCGGCAATCAGTTCAACCCAATACAAGGCGCTGCCAACGCTGCCGGCCAGGATCCCCAGCATAACCACCAGCAGCGCAGTAATCAGCGGCGGTGCCAACAGCGCCCAGGTGGTTTCACGGCCGCCACGCAGGGACGAGGAAGGCCAGTCCTGACCAGGCTTAACAAACCAGATGCGGTGTAGGATCGGCAGGAAATAAGCAGCATTAAGCAAGGTGCTGGCGATCAGGACCAGGATAATCCAGGGTTGCCCCGCCGCCAGGCTTCCCAGCCCTAAGTACCATTTGCTGATAAAGCCGGCCAGAGGCGGCAGGCCGATCATTCCCAAGGCGCCTACAGTAAAGGCCGCCATAGTCCAGGGCATACGGCGACCGACCCCGTCCATTTCATCAATCTTGTGAATTCCAAGAGTTTCTGCCAGGTTGCCGGCACAGAAAAACAAGGTGATTTTCATTACCCCCTGATGTACCAGGTGAACCAGTCCTCCGACCGTGCCCAGGGGGGTCGCCATGGCGACCCCGAGAAGGATATAGGACACCTGGCTGACGGTAGAAAAGGCCAGACGCCGCTTCAGATCATTCTGGCTCAAGGCGCGGATGGAACCATAGATAACGGTAAAGGCGGCCAGCAGCGCCAGGGGGAAGAGCAGGTTTAGTGCGGCACTGAAGCCGAGCCCAAAGATATCATGAACGACCCGGATAATGCCGAAGGCACCGGCCTTGACGACAGCGACAGCGTGGAGCAGGGCACTGACCGGTGCCGGTGCCACCATGGCGCTGGGGAGCCAGATATGCAACGGCACCAGAGCGGCTTTGACCCCGAGGGATAAAATCAGCAGGGCAAAAATGATGGCAAGACTGCCATACAGAGCCGGATCGAGATCAGCAACAATACCACCGGGACTGAAATCAAGCGGCCCGGCAATGGCACGGAGCCAGACCGTGGCAAAAAACAGCACCAGGCCGCCGCAGATGGTGTAGGTCAGATAGATTCGCCCTGCTGCCAGGGCTTTCGGGGTCCCGCGATGCACCACCAATGGATAGGTAGAAATGGTCAGCATTTCGTAAAAAATCACAAAAGTAATCATGTCGCCGGACAAAGCAATTCCGGTAGTGGCGCTGACACAGAGGCTGAAAAAACCAAAAAAGCGGCTACGGTTGGGTGAGCCTTCAAGGTACCCGATGGCATAGATGGTGGTCAGCAGCCAGAGAACCGCCGAAAGGGTTAAAAATAGCAGGGACAGGGCATCGGCACGCAGCACCAGCTCAATATCAGGGAACAACGGCAGGCGCAATTCCGCGTATTGGCGCTCAGCAACCCGAACAAACAACAGGGCAACAAACATCAGTTTGAACATAGCCCCGGCCAGATTAAGAGTGGTCCGCAGGGTCACCTTCTGTTCCGGCAGGGTAAAAATGATCAGGCCGGGGAGCAGCGAGCTTAAAAGGATGGCCAGCAGAATCAAATCACTCATGGGGTCAATTCCACCACGATAGATCCTTGCACTGGAGCCCCTATCAGCGCTATCTGGATCGGTTGATAAGCGATCAGACCGAACAGCAGGGCAATCACCGAGAGTATCAGCGGTGGCCATTTCATCACCCAGGGGATGACCGGATAACTGCTGCGCTTGACATCAAGGAAGGCCCATCCCAGGACCCGGGCGATGTAGGCAGCCGCCAGCAGGGTGCCACTGAGGATAATCGGCAGATACCACCATTGGCCGGTGACCAGGGCCGCGTTGATGAAAATCCATTTGGCAAAAAACCCGCCGCTTGGCGGCAGGCCGACAATCGTTGTGGCTGCGAGGGTGAACACCACCACCAGGACCCCAACCGGGCCACCGGCACCGGCCAGGCGTGACAGACGATCCGAGCCGGCGGTGTGATGAATGGTACCGGCAACCATGAACATGGCGGATTTGCCGCAGGCGTGAGTCATCATCAGCAGGACCCCACCGGTCCAGGCGGCAGCCATGGTTTCCGGCTGAGCAAGGGGGAAGACCAGATAGAGATAACCGATCTGGGCGACAGTGGAATAGGCGATCAGCAGTTTCAGGCGTTCCTGGCGCAGCGCCATGAGCGAGCCCCAGACAATGGCGATGGAGCCTAACAGGCCCAGCAGATGGCCGACACCAATGGTGTCCAGAGCAGGGAAGACCTCAAACCACAGGCGCAGCAGAATGACATAGGCAGCTTTGACCACCAGAGCGGAGAGGGCGGCACTGACCGGTGCCGGGGCCATGGTATGAGCCTGGGGGAGCCAGAAATGCAGGGGGAACAGAGCACTTTTGAGCACCAGGCCGGCTACCATCAGGGCCATGGCGGCGTGGTTGAGGCGGGTCGCGCTGATCATCTCGCCGAGCAGGGCAATATCTACCGTGGCGTAGCCACCGTAGAGCAGGCCAACTCCCAGCAGGTAGGAAAGCGAACCGAGCAGACCGATAAAAAGATAACGCAGCGCCGCTGCAAGAGCCTGTTTGCCCCCTTCAAGGGCAATCAGGGCGACGGAAGAAATGGTTACCAGCTCGAGGGTAACATAGAGGTTAAACAGATCGCCGGAGACAAACAGGGCATTGCAGCTGCCCCATAAAAAAAGCCACAAAGGCCAAAAATACCTGGCTTTATCGTAATGTCGGTCGTGTACTGGAAAATAACCCAAGGCATAGCAGCTGATAATGAAACCGACCAGGGCTGTGACCGCGAGCATGACCAGCGCCAGGCCATCGCGGCGCAATTCAATTCCCAGGGGGGTTGGCCAGCCACCGGCGGTGATGGGATCGGCGTGGGTCAAGGTGACGGACAATATCCCGGCAAGGGCGCAAACCGGCAGCAGCAGAGCCGTTGCCAGACCGATCCAGCGCGCTTGCTGAGGCGCCAGAAAAGCGGCCACTGCCGCCCCCAGCGGGAGCAGGGTCAGCCATATCAACCATTGCTGATGCAGCAGCAGTTCAGTCAAGGGAGGATTCCTCATCAGTGGCAAAGGTGGTGCAGTTGGTCAGGTTGTGAATTCTGATCGTCAGAGCGATGGCGACTGCGGTGAAACACAGGGACACCACGATCCCGGTCAGTACCATCACCTGGGTGACCGGGTCACTAACCGCCCCGGTACCGCGGGCACCGATGGCAATAAAGACCATAAAGACGCCACTACCCATGATGTTAATCGCAAGGATTTTACGTAGCAGGTGGCGTCGGGTCAGCAGGGCGTGAAGACCGATAAAGAACAGAAGGATGCCGCCACTGGCGTAAAGAAGCGGTGCTATCATGATTTGCCCTCAATTTTGGTGGTTGTTTTTGCGGTCGGCGGGAAATTGGTGACCGGGTGCCCACCGGCCAGCGCCGCACTGAGGATCGCAGCAACCGACAGGGTTGCGACAAGTTCAATCAACAGGATAAGACCACCTGCCAGTTTTTGCGGATAGTGCAATGGTTCGCCCAGCAGCAGCAGGGTGATGGCCGCCACCAGGAGAAAAACCAGAAACCCGGCGATCAGTGTCAGGCGCAGCGTCATGCCGGTCCAACGCGAGGGCAGGGTGTGCCCACACAGGGCCGCAAGCAGTATGGCCGCAGTAAGCAAGGCCCCAGCCTGAAAGGCTCCCCCCGGAACATACCCGCCCTGCCACAACAGTACCCCGGCAAAGAGAATCAGCAGAGGCAACAGCAATTGTCCAAACCCGCTCAGTACCGGTGGAATGTTGTTGTGTTCGAACCGCGGCCGGGCTTGATCAAGAGACCAGATGGTGATCAGTGCCAGCAGCAGTACTCCTTTTTCCAGCAGGGTATCCCAGGCCCGGAAGTTCAAGAGCACGGCGGTTACCGGATGCTCACTGCCGCTGATGCTGAGCAGGTTTTGCACAAGTCCTTGCTGGCCTGAAGTCACGACCTGGAGTTGACGCAGTTCGAGCAGGAGAATCATCGCGACCGAAGGGATGATGACACCAATCAGAACCGGTGCGGATAGGCGTTGCAGAAAGGTCAGAGGACGAATTGGACGGCGATAACGCTCAGTTGAACCCAGCTGCCCCAGCCCGATCAGCAGCAGGGCCCCGCTGATGCCGGCACCGATAGCCGCTTCGGCCAGAGCTACGTCGGGTGCTCCGAGGCGCACCCAGGCCAGGGCCAGCAGCAGTCCAAAGGCGATGAACAGTACGATGGCTCGAAACAGATCGTCACTGGCCAGCAGCAGCCAGGCCAGGCTGATCAGGGTGATCAGCAGGATCAGGTCAAAAATCAGCGCCAGGTCCATGGTCAGCGCTGCCAGGGCTGGTGGCCGTCCTGCTGTGCCTTACGCGCGATCAGGTGAGCTACGGTGGCACCGGCAACCAGTACCAGCAGCCAGGTCAGCAGCAAGCGGATAACGACCTGCCAGCTGTCAGCCTGAATGATCAGGGCCAGGACCACCAGGCCCAAACCCAGGTTGTCGGCTTTGGTCAGGGCATGCAGCCGGCAATAAAGATCGGGAAAGCGTAGCAGACCAAGGGTGCCGGCAAGAAAAAAAGGCAGGGAGCAAAGCAGCAGTAATGCGGTGGTCAGATCAGAAAGTGGCATCGCGCTCCTTTATTTTTAAGCAGTTGTTCAACACCGGGTCGAGGGACATCTGATTAGAAGAATAGTCACGTTTCGGTTGACTTATCGATATCTTTACGCCGAACAAAGGTCACTGCGGCGACGGCCGCCAGCAGGGCAAAGATCAGGGCAACATCCCATATTGCAGGGCTGTCGCCGGCTTGGCCAAGCAACAACAGGATAGCGACCGCCGTTGTGCCAAAAAGCTGCGCTGCCAGCATCCGGTCGGTAGCGGTTGGACCGCGTAATACCCGCACCAGACCGATGGCGATGGTCAGCAGCAGAATCAGGGCGAGGCCGATATAAAGACCAGTCATTTTTCGCTTCCAAGGGAACATTTAAATAAATGAGCGACGCGGTTTTCAAGTTTACCCAGCTGCGGATCGACCTTGCGGTCAAGCACATGCACCTTGAGGATTTTACCACTCAGGTCGGCTGACAGGGTGCCGGGCAGCAGGCTGACGCTGTTGAGAAAAAAAATCTGTGGTCGTCCGGCAGGAAGCTTTAAAGGAAACTCGATGATCTGCGGATCAAGGGGCAGCATCGGGGAGTAGGCCCGGCGAGCGACGTCGATGCCGCCGCTCACTGATTGCAAAAGAAAATAGGGGATAAACTGGAGCAGTCCGGAAAAGGATATCGGCCAGAAGGGAGCCTGAGGCAACCGGTTCATCACCCACAGGGCCAGCGCGATGGCCGGTAGTCCGATGATCCAGGAGGTCGCCCCCCCACCGGTCAGCACCCACCAGAGGAGCAGACAACCACCAAGACGGATGGTGAAGCGTGGCCAGTTAGATGTCTGTACTGCCATCGAGCCTCCCGGAGCAAAAGCAGAATTGAGAATAAAAGAATACAGGATAAAGGAGCCGGATGCCAGCAGCCAGGGGTCAGCTGAGGAAGCGGCGCATCATCGCCAGGGCAGCACGACGGCCATCAGCGGCAGCTGTGACCACCAGGTCGGCACCACGGAAGCAATCACCACCGGCGTAGACCTTGGGGTGGCTGGTCAGCCCACTGACCGGATCGATCTCCATCTGGTCCCAGCGATTACACTTAACTCCCACCTCGGACAGTTCAGCCACCGGGGTGACATCAAAGCCCAGAGCAAGAATAACCATGTCCGCCGAAATACAATGAGCGGTGTCGGGGATGATTTCGACGCGCTGGCGGCCATCGGCATCCTTCTCGGTCAGACGTGTCTGTTCAACCTCGATACAGAGCAGGCCATTCCTTTCGCGGCGGATTTCCCGGGGACTGACGTTGAAGTCAAAAATGGCCCCTTCCTCCACGGCATTCTGGACCTCCTTATGGCTGCCCGGCATGTTGGCTTCGTCGCGGCGGTAGAGGCAGGTGACCTCCTCAGCGCCGTCGCGCAGGGCAGTGCGCAGGCAGTCCATGGCAGTATCACCACCGCCGATGACCACGACCCGTTTGCCTTGCATGGTAAAATGCGGGTCGGCGGATTTACCGAACAACTGCTTTTGCTTTTCAATCAGATAGTCCATGGCCAACACCACTTCCGGCAGATCTTCGCCGGCAATCCCGGCTTTGCGCCCCAGGGTGGCACCTATCCCGACGAATACTGCATCGTAATCATCGATTAGCTGGGCATAAGAGATCTGGTCACCAACCCGCTGGCCCAGATGCAACTCGAGACCGGCCTGCTGGAGCAGATCAAAGCGTCGGGCGACGATCTTTTTGTCGAGCTTGAAACCGGGGATGCCGTAGGTCAGGAGCCCGCCGGCATGTTCTGCGCTTTCGTACATGGTCACCCCGATGCCGGCGCGCAACAGAAAATGGGCACAGGAGAAGCCGGCCGGGCCGGAGCCGACAACTGCAACACGGATGTTATGACGCACCCCGGGAAAGGGCAGCTGCATCCCGGCGTCAAAGGCCAGATCAGTGATGGTTGCCTCAATCGCGCCAATGGTGATGGCACCGTAGCCGTCATCCAGGGTGCAGGCACCTTCGCACAGGTGCCCCTGGGGACAGATGCGCCCGAGAATTTCAGGAAAAGGTGAACTCTCATTGGAAAGATGAAATGCGCGTTCCAGATCACGGTCGGCGATGGCCTCAAGCCATTGCGGGATGTAGTTCTGCAATGGACAGCCGATGGTGGCGCAGAAAGGGTCGCCACACTGAACGCAGCGCTCCGACTGCTTGCGAACCATGCGACTGGTAAAAAAACGGTAGATCTCGTCAAAATTCTGCAGTCGCTGGGTGGCTTCAAGTTTTTCCGGCTCCTGGCGGCCGGTTTCGATAAAACTCTGCATAGATCAATCCCCTTCTTTCGGGTTAAGCGGTGCTTTCATATCCTTGGGCGTGACCATCCAGAAATAGGCCAGCTCTTCGCGGAATTCATCGAGTATCGCTTTGGCAACCGGACTTGCCGTGCGGTTATGATAGCTGACGAGGATGCTTTTCAGGTAGAGCCGCCCTTCGTTATCTTCATCGACGTCGATCCGTCGGGCAACCACCAGTTGTTGATTGAGCCGATCGATAAAGTTCTTGTTGCGGTCATAGACAAAGGCGACGCCGCCGGTCATGCCGGCGCCGAAATTGATCCCCGTCTCCCCGAGCACAACAACGGTTCCGCCGGTCATATATTCGCAGGCGTGATCGCCGGTTCCTTCAACTACTGCCAGAGCGCCGGAATTGCGCACGGCAAAGCGCTCACCGGCGGTCCCGGCAACAAAGAGTTTCCCCCCGGTAGCCCCGTAGAGGCAGGTGTTGCCGACTGCTGAAGCACCAGGGTGGTATACTTGGGGGGTGATGATAATGCGCCCGCCGTGCATGCCTTTACCGACGTAGTCGTTGCTGACTCCGTGCAGCAAAAGCGACATCCCTTCAGACAGAAACGCACCAAGAGACTGACCGGCAACGCCTTTCAACTTGATGGTCAGGGCTTCCTTGGGCAGCCCTGCGTCACCGTAAAAACGGGCAATCTCACCACTGATCAGGGTGCCGAAGCTGCGGTTGACATTGCTGATCTTGCGCTGTGCGACCATTTCGGTCTGGGGATTTTTGATCACCGGATAAATTTCCTTGAGCAGCTCTTTTTCAAAGACGTTGTCATCAAAGGGATGGTTCTCTCGGGTGCGTACATTGACGCCCTCAACCTGGTGTAAGATTTCAGAAAAATCAAAGTGGTTCAATAAGGGGGTGTCAAGTTTTTCCAACAGATCACAGCGGCCGATAATCTCTTCAAGAGTGCGGAAACCCAGAGCAGCAAGGATTTCCCGTACATCTTCTGCAACATTTTCCAGGTAGCTGATAACCTTTTCGACGGTGCCGATGTAATGGGCGCGCAGATTTTCATCCTGGGTGGCAATCCCGACCGTGCAGCGGTTGAGATGGCAGACGCGCAGCAGCTTGCACCCGAGCAGCACTAATAGCGGGGTGCCGAAGCCGAAACTTTCGGCGCCGAGCATGGCGGCCTTGACCACATCGCGACCGATTTTCATGCCACCATCGGTCTGCAGGGAGACAAATTCACGCAGGTTGTTGGCTTTTAAGCTGATATGAGCTTCGCTCAGACCAAACTCCCAGGGGTTGCCGGCATGCTTGAGGGAACTCAAGGGCGCCGCACCGGTGCCGCCATCGTGACCGGAAATGACGATCTTGTCAGCGTTGGCCTTGGCCACGCCGGCGGCGATGGTGCCAACCCCTTCAGTGGAAACCAGCTTTACGCTGATTTTGGCCCTGGTATTGATCTGTTTAAGGTCAAAGATCAGCTGGGCCAGATCTTCAATCGAGTAAATATCATGGTGCGGCGGCGGGGAAATCAGGGTCACCCCGGGAATGGTGAAGCGCAGGCGCGCAATCAGCGGACTGACCTTTTCACCTGGTAATTGGCCCCCTTCTCCAGGCTTGGCGCCCTGGGCGAGCTTGATCTGAATCTCTTCAGCGCTGCGCAGATAACCGGGAGTCACACCAAAACGTCCCGAAGCAATCTGCTTGATGCGGTTGTTGCGGATGGTGTTGAATCGTGCTGCATCTTCTCCCCCTTCACCACAGTTGGAGCGCCCTCCAATCCGGTTCATGGCTTCGGCCAGGGCCTCATGGGCTTCCGGTGACAGTGCTCCTAATGACATGGCAGCGGAATCAAAACGCCGGGTGATGGCGGCTACCGGTTCCACCTGTTCAATCGGCAGGGGCGAGTGGGGGCTTTTGAAGCCGAGGGCATCACGTACATACCTGATACCACGGTTGTCGATCATCGAGCGGAATTTCAGATATTCCTGGCGGGTGCGATTTTCAGCAAAGCGATGCAACTGGGTCACATGCCAGGAGTTGAAATCGTGGTATTCAAATCCCGGGTTGTCCCGGTAAAAGCCGCCGATTTCAAGGGGGTAAATGGGGGTCATATAGCTTTCGGCAAAGACCTTGCGGTGGACCTTGTCGATACGCTCCTCAATTTCTTCGAAACCAAGGCCCGGCATCAGCAGCGGAGAACCCCTGAAGCAGGCATCAACAATCTCGTGGGAAAGGCCGATAATGTCGAACAAAGCGGCGTTGCGATAACTTGAAACGGTGCTGATCCCCATTTTCGACATAATCTTGAGCAACCCCTTGTTGAGCGCTGAGTAGATATTCTGCAAGGCCTTGCGCAGTTCCCGTGGCGGTTGGTTGCGCTTTTCTCCGAGTTCAAGAGCGCTGGCATAGAGCAGCCAGGGGTAGATGGCAATAGCACCGTACCCGATCAGGACTGCAGCGGCATGGGGATCAACTGTTTCACCGGTCACCGCCACCAGGCTGACATGTTGGCGCAGCCGGGTTTTGAGCAACTGGCGATTGATATAGCCAATCGCAATGGCCATGGGGATCAGTTTGCTGTCTTTGCTAAGGACCCGGTCGTCGAGAATAACAATGCGCACGCCGTCATTGGTTACCGCATCAAGTACTTGTTCAGCGAGGTGCTGCAGGGCTTTTTGCAGATCGCTGCGGAAGTCGGTATGAAAAATCCGGTATTTGTAGCAGGCTTCAAAACGCGGCAGTTGTGGGTCACCAAAGGTCAGCAGAGAGTGGTAGATCTCATAGGACAGAAAAGGCGATACGCTTTTTAAACGCATCGCGCGACTCTTGGTTTCGATCAGCGGGTTGCCGATGCCGCCGAAGCCGATGGTGGTTGACATGACCGCTTTTTCCCGTAAGGGATCGATGGGCGGATTGGTCACCTGGGCGAATTTCTGTTTAAAAAAGTCACTGAAGTTGCGTTGCTGATCGGAAAAAGCCGCCAGGGGTGTATCGTCCCCCATGGAGCCGACCGGCTCCTTGCCGTCAGCCATCATGGGTCGGATGATCAGATCAACGACCTCCGAGGTGATATTGTGATAACGCTGGGCGGTCTCAAGATCGGGGTAGCGGTAGTCCTTGTCTTCGCTGAACTGGCGACCGATAAATTCCTGCAGGTAGTAGGTATGCTCGGTCAACCACTGATTGTAGGGCTGTGACTCCATCAGGTAGCGGTCGATATCGCGGGTGTAGAAGATCTGCCCGGAGCTCAGGTCAGCAGCGATCATCTGACCACTCTGCAGGCGGCCGCGCTCGCGGATCGTCTCGGGCGGAGTGTCGATGACCCCGTACTCGCTGCTGATCAGCAGGCGATTGTCAACGGTGATGATATATTTTGCCGGACGCAGACCGTTGCGATCGAGGACACAACCGATATAACGGCCATCGGTCAGGCTGATGGCAGCCGGGCCGTCCCAGGGTTCATAGGCGCCGGAGGTATATTCATAAAAGGCCCGCAGCTTGGCCGGCATGTTGGCAACGTTATGGCGTGCCGGCGGCACCAGACCTCGAATCGCTTTGAAAAAATCGACGCCGTTGGCCAGCTTGAACTCAATCATATTATCCAGGCTGGCGCTGTCACTGACCCCCTCTTCGAGCAGCGGCATGATCCTCGCGATTTCATCATCAGTAAAGACTGTGCTGCGGGCATCGCTAAACTTGTAGCGGGCTTTGAAGCGGTTGCCCTGGATGGAATTGATCTCACCATTGTGGGCAATCACCCGTAAGGGTTGAGCGAGCTTCCACTGGGGCAGGGTGTTGGTGGAAAAGCGTTGGTGAAACAGGGCAAAGGAGATTTCGAAGTCAGGATCCTGCAGATCGGGAAACAGGGTTTCAATGTAAGTAGGCATCACCAGCCCCTTGTAACTGATCAGGGTGCGCGAAAAGCTGGGGATGTAAAAGTGCGGATCGGTGCTGAATTGCTTTTCAACCTCCTTGCGTGTCAGGTAAAGTAGGGCATCAAAGCGGCGGGTGGCAATCAGCGCCGCCGGGATGACAAAAACCTGGAAGATTTGTGGTAACCGGTTTAACGCGTACTCGCCGAGGGCATCGGTGTTGACCGGGACCTCACGGGTAAAGAGGATTTGCAGATCATTTTTCCCGCACATTTTTTCAAACAGCGGCAGCTGCTTCTTCGCATCACGAGTGAATATCACCGCCACAGCAAACTGCTCCGGCAGGGAAATCTCCTGCTCTTCTGCGACCTTACTCAAGAAACCGGCGGGCATGGAGCAGAGCAGACCGGATCCGTCGCCGGATTTCCCGTCAGCGGCGATGGCGCCGCGATGCATCATGCGGGTGAGGGCCTTGATCGAGTCTTTCAACAGTTGATGGCTGGGCCGGTTGTCGATCTGGGCCAGCAGGCCGAAGCCACAGTTGTCACGGAATTTTTCTGCTGGATTCATAAAAAGCTTATCCTTTGCTGGGGTGGTGCAATTTGCCCGGGGTGCGATGATGTATTGTTATTTGAAGCCTGAATACCAAGAGGTTATCTAATGCAAAAAACATGCACATTGCCTGGAAATAAACAGCGGCCCGCCACCACTAACAAGGTGTCGGTTCAGCGCCCTTGTTGTTGCTGTGTTGCTGCTGAAACATTACGCAGTTTACTTCAGTGTGTGCTATAAAAACAGCAATTTGAATAATTATCAGTATCTGTTCAGCATCGGATCTTTGGATCCTATGTCAAGGGACGCTTTTCGTCATCCATGACCGCTTGCTGTCGCCGTCCATGGCGACAGACACCCTTGCCACAGGATCCAAAGACCCTGCGCAAGGACAGAGCTGTAGTAGTTACAATTATCATATGATTACCACAAGAGGAGACAGATTTATGAGTAAGTCGCAGCGGGTGTCGACGGGTTATGCCGAACTGGATGCTATTCTCGATGGTTTACGCATCGGCGATAATGTCGTGCTCAAAGTCGAATCGATCGAGGATTATCGCTATTTTGTCCAGCCGTTTGTTGAACAGGCCCTGCGTGACGGCCGCACCATCAACTACATGCGCTTTGGTGATCATCTACCGTTGTTGGCTGAAGCACCTCAGATTAAGGTCCATCAGATCGATCCGAAAGAAGGTTTTGAGCCCTTTGCCAGCCAGGTTTATCAGATCATTACCGCCCAGGGCAAGGAGGCTTTCTATGTCTTTGACTGCCTCTCCGAATTGCTCTCGGCCTGGGCCACCGATCACATGATCGGTAATTTTTTCCGTATCACCTGCCCCTATCTGTTTGACCTTGATACGGTCGCTTATTTCGCTCTGATTCGTAGCCGTCATGCTTTTCGTACGGTCGAACAGATCCGTAATACCACCCAGGTGCTGATTGATGTCTTCAGCCACGAAGACCACTTTCACATTCAGCCCCTCAAGGTCTGGCAGCGGCGCTCGCCGACCATGTTTCTGCCCCACCACAAGATCGGCGAACGCTTTATTCCCTTGACCAACAGTTTTGAGTCGACACGCCTTTACAAATCACTGGCGGAACGAACTGCCAACGGTGGGCGGCGCCAGATTGATCACTGGCACCGGTTGTTTATGGATGCAGAAGATCTGTGTCGGGACAACGGCTCCGGTTATGATCGTGAGAGTATGGTGCGTCACCTCTGTCGCCACGTCCTCGCCCGTGAGGAGCGGATGCTGGCGTTAGCGCGCGAATATTTCAGTCTGCCCGATCTGCTCGATATCAAGTCACGTATCATCGGTACCGGCTTTATCGGCGGGAAGGCTGTCGGCATGCTCCTGGCTCATAATATTCTGCGGCGAGATAAGAGTTTTGACTGGGATCATCATCTCGAAAAACACGATTCCTACTATGTCGGCTCCAACGTCTATTATTCCTATATCGTGCATAATAATCTCTGGCCTCTGTTTATGCAGCAGAAAGCTGAAGCAGGCTATTTCAGCGTTGCCGCCGAACTGCGCGAGAAGATGCTGGCAGGCAGTTTCCCGGATGAAATTCGTGAGGAATTTCAGCAGATGCTTGAATATTACGGCCAGTATCCAATTATTGTGCGTTCCAGCTCATTGCTGGAAGACGGCTTCGGTAATGCTTTTGCAGGCAAGTACGACAGCTTTTTCTGCGTCAACCAGGGTGGGCCGGAAGAACGCCTGAAAGCGCTGGAAAATGCCATCCGCAAGGTATTTGCCAGTTCTATGAGCGAAGATGCCCTGACCTATCGTTTGCAGCGTGGCCTCGATAAAAAGGATGAGCAGATGGCGCTGTTGATACAGCGGGTGTCCGGTTCCTATCGCAAGCACTATTATATGCCTGAACTGGCCGGAGTCGGTGTGTCGTATAATACCTTTGTCTGGGACAAGGAGATGGATCCTCAGGCCGGCATGTTGCGACTGGTGGTGGGGATGGGGACCCGTGCCGTTGACCGCTCCGAGGTCGATTACCCGCGCGTGGTCGCCCTTGACGCACCGGCCCGGCGGCAGCATAAGGGGTTTGAGGATGTCCGCAAGTTTTCCCAGCACGATATCGATCTGCTCAACATCAATGACAACAGCCTGCAGACCCTGTCCCTGTATAACCTCGCCCAGGAGGATCTCGGTCTTCCCTGGGATCTCTATGCCGTCCGTGACGAAGACACCATCAGGCTGCTGCAGGACCGGGGGCGCAAGGTTGCCAACGTCTGGATGCTGACCTTCGATGATTTTCTTGAGCAGAGTGATTTCGCCCCCCTGATGCAACGGTTGCTCAAAACCATCGAAAAGGCTTACGGTTATCCGGTGGATGTGGAGTTTACTGCCAACTTCACCGCTGATCGCACGGTCAAGATCGATGTGGTGCAGTGTCGCCCCCTCCAGACCCGCGGGGCGGAATCGACCCTTGAGATTCCCCAGGATATAGCCGAGGAAAAGTTGCTGATTCGCTCAGCCGGGAATTTTATGGGGGGGAATGTTTCCCACGCGCTGGACTGGATTATCTGGATCGAACCGGCTGAATATCTACGCCTGCCCCTGTCGGAAAAATACGAGGTGGCTCGCCTGATCGGGCGCCTCAATCGACGTATTGCCGGGCGCGAATCGGAAGGGCGCACCATGCTGATTGGTCCCGGGCGCTGGGGTACGACGACCCCCTCCCTCGGGGTGCCGGTATCTTTTTCGGAGATCAGTAATCTCACCGCCCTGGTTGAGGTGGCATTCCCCTCCGGAGGTTTAATGCCCGAGTTGTCCTTCGGTTCCCACTTTTTTCAGGATCTGGTTGAAGCCGACATCTTCTACCTGGCTCTGTTTCCCGAACACAAGGGCTGCACTTTCAACCGTGCCTGGTTGCAGGATCGTCCCAACGCATTGGACGGTCTGATTCCCTCCAGCGGTCACTACAAGTCGGTGGTCAAGGTCTGCCGTGTACCGGATACCGGCGTGCGCCTGATGGCCGATGTGGTGTCTCAGGAGCTGGTGTGCTTTGAGGGGTTGGAGGAGTAGGTATTAGGTCGGCACAAAAAAAGCCCGGCTCTAGGGCCGGGCTTTTTCGCTGTCGTCTATTTTCTATATTCTGAATTCTGACCTTTACACCAGCCCCATCGCCAGCATTGCTCTGGCGACCTTGGTGAAACCGGCAATATTGGCACCGAGAACATAGTTACCCGGAGCACCGTATTCTTCGGCGGTTTCAAAGCAATCGCGGTGGATGTTCTGCATGATCTCCTGCAGGCGATCTTCGGTGTGTTCAAAGGTCCAGGAATCGCGGCAGGCGTTCTGCTGCATTTCCAGAGCGCTGGTGGCAACCCCACCGGCGTTGGCAGCCTTGCCGGGGCCGTAGGCAATGCCGGCCTCTTGGAAAACCTTGATCCCTTCCGGGGTGGTCGGCATGTTGGCGCCTTCACCCACGGCGATACAGCCGTTTTTCACCAGGGTCTTGGCATCCTTGCCGTTGATCTCGTTTTCAGTGGCGCTTGGCAGGGCGACCTGGCAGGGCACATCCCAGATACTCCCTTTTTCAATGTGACGTGCATGTTTGTGGTAGCTGGTATAGTCCTTGATGCGCCGCCGCTCGATTTCCTTGAGCTGCTGGACCAGTTCGAGGTCAATCCCTTTTTCATCGATAATGTAGCCGTTGGAATCGGAACAGGCAATCACCTTGCCCCCCAACTGATTGATCTTTTCGATAGCATAGATGGCAACGTTGCCGCTACCGGAGACGACACAGGTTTTACCTTCAAAACTGTCTTTTCGGGCTTTAAGCATTTCGTCAACAAAAAAGACGGTGCCGTAACCGGTGGCTTCGGTGCGGACCAATGAGCCGCCCCAGTTAAGCCCTTTGCCGGTCAGCACGCCGGCTTCCCAACGGTTGTTGAGGCGTTTGTACTGGCCGAACATGTAGCCGATTTCGCGGCCACCGACACCAATGTCACCGGCAGGAATGTCGGTGTGCTCACCGATGTGACGCTGCAATTCCGTCATGAAGCTCTGGCAGAAGCGCATGATTTCACCATCGGTTTTTCCTTTGGGATCAAAATCGGAACCGCCCTTGCCGCCGCCTATCGGCATACCGGTCAGGGCGTTTTTGAAAATCTGCTCAAAGCCGAGGAACTTGATGATCCCCAGGTAGACTGAAGGATGGAAGCGCAGACCGCCCTTATAGGGGCCGAGGGCACTGTTGAACTGGACGCGGAAGCCACGGTTGATCTGGACGCGGCCATGGGTGTCCATCCAGGGTACCCGGAAGATAATCTGACGTTCCGGTTCGCAGATGCGCTCGATAATCTTGTGGTGGGCAAAGCCGGGGTTTTTGACCAAGACCGGTCCGAGGGATTCGAGCACCTCGCGAACGGCCTGGTGAAATTCTACTTCACCGGGGTTGCGGGCCAAAACTTCCTGATAAATTGGTTCAATTTTTTCGTCGAGTTGCATCATTATGGTACCTCCTTGTATGCAATGATGACAGTAGCGGCACGTTAGCATCATTGGTACTGCCGCCTGAGAAACAAAATTGGCAGAAAAATAACCTCTCATGATTCAGCAAAAAATATGCCTACTAATATAAGTGCCAGGGCGTCTTTGCGGGGCGTTTCCGGTTGTCGGGGGGTGATACCGCTGTTTGAAAAGGAATTGCTGTCAGGGTCGAAAACTGACGGTCCTGGATTTGTCAGAAGTCGACAATGGTTGAGGGGTAAGGGAGACCGATATGTTGTTGGGCTGCCCCCTTAATAAAGTGGATCTTAGCTCAGTTTGTGCCCGATTTTACTTTTGGTTTTATCTTATTTGGCCAACGCCGCTGACAGGGTAAAATAAAAACAGCTCCCTTGTCCTTTTCCTGCCGATTCGACCCAGATTCGGCCGTCGTAAAATTCCACGATGCGCTTGACCAGGGCCAGACCCAGGCCACTACCGGGGCTGGTGGGATCGAGCTGGTCGAAGAGACCGAATATCTTGCTCTGGTCTGTTTTCTCGATACCTATGCCGTTGTCGCGGACGTAGAAAACCGGAACATTTTCAGTATGTTCAACGCCGACCTCGATGACCGGTCGGGTCTGATCGCCCATATACTTGATGGCATTTTCGATCAGATTCTGCCAGATCTGAATCAGTTGGCCTTGACTGGCATTAAGGGACATTTGACAGGGGTGGATGATCAGTTCCACCCCGGGAGTGTTGATGGGTCCCGCGACCAGACGGCAGATTTCTTCAACCAGGGTGTTATAATTAATAACCACAGCGGATACGCTTTCTTTGGTCAGCAGCAGTTTGCCAAGATCATTCAGTAGCGCATCCATCCGTCTGGTTGCGGTGCGGATATGTTGCAGGTCGTTTTCTATCTGGCTGCGATCGGAAGTGTCCAGATCCTGTTCCAGAAAGCCAAGAAAGGTTTCGATTGTGACCAGCGGGGTTCGCAGGTCGTGGGAGATAGTGTAATGAAACTGCTCCAGTGCGGCGTTGCGCTGCTTCAGTTCGACCAGAGCCTCTTCGGTTTTGCGCTGTGCGATGTTGGCATCCTGCATCTGGTTGAGCAGGGCGTTCTGGGTTTTTTTGAGGCGAATCACTTCGGCTTTCTGTTGTTTCTGAACTTCGTTCTCCAGACGTCTTTGCTCAGTCACATCAACGAAACAGGCAAGCAACCCCTGGTCGATATGAATCACCGAAATGAAAACAAGGTGCTCTTCTCCACGTTGGCACTGAATGCAAAATTCGCCGATATCGATATGCCCATCTGCCTGGTTAGTTTTTGCCATGGCCTGAGCCCACTGTTCCATCACCTGCTGACGGTAGGCGGGATCGGGGTAGGCCAGTGGCCACCAGTCATTGATTGTCGGTACCTCTGCCAGGGAGTAGCCGAATAGTTTCAGATACTGAGCATTGTGGGAGAGCAGCTTGCCGGAGTCGTCGGTTAAGGCCAGGGCAACAGGGTTTTGGTCGAATAATTGGCGAAACTTTTCAGCATGGGAACGCATTTGCTCGCGGACTGTGTCAAGGATATTGCGAGCGATGAAAAATTTGTCGATGATTATATCTTGCGCTGGAATATCAGATTGGATGACTGAATTGACGTCACGATACAGCCTGCGGCTGATGTGTCTGCCGATGAGCAGGCCAAGAATGGTAGTCAAGAGAATTCCGGCTATCAGGGGAGTGGCCGTAGAGACTAAGGGTGATCGCCAGGCGTGTTGTGAAATCCCCAAAAAAACCGACCAACCAGATTGATCGGAGTGCACTTGAAATTTTCCGCTGCGTGGTGTCGAAGGCTCCGGAATCAAGGTTTCCGGAGTGTTGCATGCGATTGATTTACCGTTACTGTCATGGAGATGGATGGTCCAGCCATCGGGTAATGAAAACCTCTCCAGATAGTGATGAAATTGCCGAGTGGCGATGCTGGTGACAAGCACGAAGTTTGTTTGGCCGTTACGCACTGCGGGTACGGCAATCATGATCATTGGCTCTTCGGTCAGGGCACCTATAAAGCGATCACTGACAACCGGTTTTCCGCTTGCGGCGGCTGCGATGGCTGCTGTTGCCGCCTGTTCGGGCGGCCGAGGCATCGTCCCGGCGAAAGGAAGCCGGGAGTGAATGCGGACACTGACAGAATGACCGGTTTCGAGCAGAATGAGGTGACTGCCAAACCCCTTGAAAAAGCCATGGGCCTGACCATGGAGGAGTGGCCACCTGACCGGGTCATCCAACAAGGGGGATTCAGCCAGCATCTGCAACGCCCTGATGCGGACATCAAGGAACAGATCCACATCGTCCATCAGGTTTTTTGCCAGATGTTCCATCTCTCGCTGCTGTTGCACCCGCAATGAACGAACGCTGTCGAAAGCCAGCCATGAAGAAAGAAGAACCAGAGGAATCAGGCACAACAGGATGCGGCGAATCAGAAAAGCATTGAGGGAGGTCAAAGACTGCTTCGTTTTCATGAGGATTGCTCTTTTCCGTTAACCTCTGCAAACGATAGATCGTAGGGCGGAGTCTCTTTGAGCCTTTCGGAAAGGGCGTTGATCTGGCACTTCAACGCGATCATCTGCTCTTCCCGCCCGATGGAGAGTTTGTGATAGCGTTCGAGTTCGGCATTGCGTTCGATAAGGGCTTTTTCTGCCTCGATGCGCTTGGTAACGTCGTGAGTAAGAACCACCTCTGCCCGGCGTCCTTCAAAAGTCAGGGTATGGGAAACGATTTCAACCGAGATGAGTCTGCCATTTTTGGTGATATGCCGCCAGATCCCTGCATGGTCGAGACCGTTGGTGACACTGGTGATATTTTCTTCCAGCTTGTCGATATCTTCCGGCGGGCGGATGTCTCTGATGGTCATGGCCAGAAATTCTTCGCGACTGTAGCCGTAACGAGCGACCGCCGTATCATTGACGGCCAGAAACGCCAGGTTGTCCAGATCATAGACCCACATGGGGTGGGGGTTGGCTTCGAACAGCCGCTTGTAGTTGGCCTGGCCAATCTGAAGTTCTTCAAGTAGCTGTTTTTCTTTGCTGATATCGACCAACACACCATAAATATCTGTTACATTCCCCTGTTTGTCGCGGACCAGCCAGGTACGATCCTCCAGCCAGAGCCAATGTCCGTCGCCGTGACGCAGGCGGTACTGCTGCTGATAGCTGTCGGGACCATGGGATACATATTCGGCAACTTCTGCTTCAATGCGGGGCAGGTCATCAGGGTGAATCAGGTTTTCGTATGCGAGGGTGCCGTTTTGAAATTCTTCCGCTGTGTACCCCCATTGCCTAACATTGTCACTGACAAAAGACACCGGCCACCCGGCAGCATTTTTCCAGCAGATACTGACGACCGGGGAATGCCGGGTCATATCAGCCAGTCGTTGTGCCTGGCTCTGTTTGCGGCGCAATGATTGGAGCGCCCGGTTCATCAGTACATAGATCAGAATCGCGCTGAATAAAACAAAAAGTGCTCCCTTGATGGTCTGCCAGCGGGTCAGCAGGGCAGGGGTCTCAAAGACAGAGAGTAGTAGCCGGTCGCCGACATAGATCCAGAAAAGAGAGAAGATAAAATAGATCAGGGCAATTCGCCCGGCCATCGACCAGGGTTGATGCGACATATTGACTGGCTGCATTATGGATCCCCCTTTATTAAATACTGCGCACGCAATTCCGGCCGGCCGCTTTGGCCGCGTAAACACTGCGATCTGCAGCTTTGATCAGGTCTTCGATGCCGGTCATGCGCTGGGTCCGTGTTGCTACGCCGACACTGATGCTCCCCTGCCAGTACCCCTCTCCCGCAGGAATCTTCAGGGTACTGATGTGACCGTGAAGCTGCTGTGCCAGATACAGCGCCCCGGCGGCATCGGTTGTCGGGCAGATCAGCATGAACTCATCGCCACCTAAGCGGCAGATACTGTCATCGGTGCGCACCGCCGCGGTCAGCTCGCGCGCCAGGACGCGCAACACCTCATCCCCGGCATCATGGCCGTAGCGATCATTGATCTGCTTGAAATTGTCGGCATCAATCATCATGCAGGACAGTGGTTGCTGGTTTTTTGTTGATTCCTGCCACAGCAGGCGCAGTATTTCCATCGCCCGGCGCCGGTTGACCAGCCCGGTCAGAGCATCAGTGGAAGCCAGTATTTCCAAGTGGGTGTTGGCCTTTTCAAGCTCACGGGTGCGGTGTCTGACTTTTTCTTCGAGGGAGCGGTTCAGCTCAGTCAACTGGTAATTGCGCTGCGAAACCTGTTCAAACAGGTTTTTCAACGAGCGCAACAACAACGCCGTTCTTTTGTCGCTGTGTCGCCCTTCCAACTCGTAGGCTGCCTGCGGATCTGTACCGTTAGCGATGGCCTGGAGCTGTCTGGCCATCGACATATCGGTGCCCATGATGTGATAGGCCACCCAGTTAAGCAGAAATTCGAACAAGTTGTTGCCGCCCTCTTGCTGGTTGTTGTGGAAGTTTTGGTAAAGAAGACCAACTTCGGCGATAAAACTTTGATGCATCCGGGTATGTTCTTTAAAATGGCGGGGGTCGATATGGGACTGAATCATCAGCCGTTCTTCTTCTTCAAAGTGGTAACAGGTGTAATCAACCAGTTCGTCATAGAGGATAGCGATATCGGTCTCGTTGACCCGCCTGTGGGCGACGGCATCGCCGAACGAATTGATCAGATTCAGCAGGTGCTGGTGTTGTCGATCCGCCTCTTCAAGGCCGGTATCGAGCAATGGATTCCATTCAAAGATGGGCGTCATAAAGGTTAGCTTTCGGTTGTTGTCTGGTGGATACATGCCGCCGGCAGGGTGAATTTGAAGCAGCAGCCTTTTCCCTTGCCCGACGATTCGACCCAGATCTTTCCTCCATGTCTTGCCACGATCCGTTTCACCAACGCCAGGCCCAGTCCACTGCCTTTGCTGTTGCGATCAAGTTTTTCAAACAGGCCAAAAATCTTTTGGTGAAATTCTTTAGGGATGCCGGAACCGTAATCGCGGATGTAAAAAACAGGGTCCGGACCAGATTCTAAACCGATGTCGATATAGGGATTGTGATCTGTTATTCCATAGGTCAGGGCATTGTCGATCAGGTTCTGCCAGACCTCCAGCAGGCGCGACGGGTCAGCATGAAGGAGTAGATCCGTGTCAACCAGGCGTACCTGCGCGCCGGTCTCCTGAATCTGGCCCTGGACCAGCATCAGGGCATGTTCCAGCAGCCCTTTCAGGGAGACTTTCTCCGGCTGATCGGCAACCCAGCCCAGGCGTGACAGGCTGAGGAGATCGTCCAGCAGCATGCTCATGCGGTCTGTTGCGGTGCGGATGTGGTCAATATCCTGATCAATTTTCTCCTTGTCGCCGATGTGCATATCCTGTTCAAGAAAACCCAGGAAGGTTTTGACCGTCACCAAGGGGCTTTTCAGGTCGTGGGATACGGTATAGTTGAAGCGTTCCAGTTCTTCTGTGCGTTGTTCAAGTTCAGCAGTGCGCCTGATCAAAGCCTTTTCCATCAGCTTGCGTTCGGTACGATCGATGACATTGCAGGCCAGGCACTCTTCCCCGGGAAGCTTTTGTCCCTGTACCTCAACCAGCAGGATTTCACCGGCATTGTTGACCAGACTTAAGTCGAGAATCTTACCCTGGGGGCTTTTGCATAAAGCGGGGAGGCGCTGGCGTAAAACATCTGCACTGTCGTTGGCGCAATAACTTGCCAGATATTTGTGGCGTAAGCTGCCGGCGGGGTAGCCAAGCATCGTGGCGAAGGAATCATTGAGCTCCTGGATTTGTCCACGGTTATCAATGGTGACGTAGCCGATGGGGGAGCGGTGGTAAAGGGCATTGAACCGTTCCAGGGTCTGCTGCAGATTCTGCTGGGTTTCGCGCAGTTGCTGATTCTGAAGTTCGAGTTCGGCCTGGTAGACGCGCAGTTCGTGAAGAATTTCAAGCCCCTGTTGGTCGTCAGGATTGCTGCCTGCAAGCTGGTGCAGGCGTTTTTCGGCCTTCAGCCGTAACTGCTGCAAATGGGGGTCGACTGGATCCGGCATGCCTTCAGTCCTTTCGCGGTTGACTGCTTGATGCAAGCAGGCTCAGATCAAAAAAAGTCAGGACAATACCGGCATAGGCATTGGAGGCAATTTTATAGGGGATGACGCGCAGCAGATATTCCTTGCCGTTTTTATCGTGGACGCGGTGAGCACATTCTTTTTCCGGCGCGCGACAGAAGTTGATCAGAGCTTCCAGGTCCACGTCGACAAGGTTATGGGCAATATCAATCAGTGGACGCCCGATGTCCTGTTCGATGATGCGGAAAATCTGGGATGCTTCCGGGGTGATGCGCCGTACTTCGAGATTTTCATCGAGATAGATGGTCGGCATTTTGATGATGCTGATGAGGTTGTCCAGATCGTTGTTGGCTTCGGTTAGTTCCGTTATCTTGCTCTGATATTCGGCGTTGACGGTGTAGAGTTCCTCGTTGACCGACTGCAATTCTTCGTTGGTGCTTTGCAATTCTTCATTGCTCGACAGCAATTCTTCGTTGGTGGCCTGTAGTTCTTCATTGGAGGTTTCAAGCTCTTCGACTGTGGCTTGCAGGCTCTCCTTGGAAAATTGCAGCTCATGCTCAAGATCAATAATCCGCTCGGCCGTTGCTGTGCCCACATTGTAGTCGTTGCGCTCAGTGCCGCCATGATGGCTGATATCGTCCTCAATGAAAACTGCAACCAGTGGTTCCATGCCGGCTTTGCTGGCGACTGGGCAGATTTTTATCCGGATGGGGTCGCTGCCATCGTTCAGGCGGATATTGCTGTAGTCTAGCTCCTTTTTTTCACGCAGCACTTTCTGGATGCCGGTGGTAACCGGGATGGATAGCTCCCGGATCAGCAGGCGGCTGATGTCAGCCTGAATCTTGCCGGATGGAATGCGCAAAAAACGCTGTGAATCGCCGATAACATGGAGCAGATCGTTGGTACTGTTGACCAGCATGGCAAAGGGGATATAGTGCTCGGCGATGACATTGAGGAAGCGTTCCAGCAAACGATCGTACAGATAATCGCGCATCCCCCCACCCATACCGGGCTTGAACCCCTGCACACTCATGCGCCGGTTCAGATCAAAGAGTTCCGAGTGGCGGTGGTGATGATCCGGCAGACGTTTTAAGCCCCGTGAGCGCAGAATTTTCCATTTTTTATCAAGGGTTTCAAAAAAGGTGTCAGCATCACCGACGGTTTCACTGCTGCCGAGAAACAGCAGTCCCTGCGGCACTAGAGAAAAATTGAAGAGGTCAAGAACCTTCAGCTGGCTGCTTTGCTGAAAATAGATGAGCAGATTGCGGCAGCTGACCAGATCAATTTTGGTAAAAGGTGGGTCTTTAAGCAGGTTGTGCTGGGCAAAAACGATCTGTTCGCGCAGTGGGCGGATGACCTGATAGCCCTTGTCGGTCATGACAAAATACTTTTCCAGCAGCTCACGAGGCAGATCGTTAATGACCGCCTCGGGGTAGAGACCGATGCTGGCAATCTGGATGGCGTCCCGGTCGAGATCGGTAGCGAAGATCTTGACCTCCTTGTCGATCTGAAGCTGCTGGAGGATTTCGTTGACAACGATCGCCAGACTGTAAGCTTCTTCCCCGGTGGAACAGCCGGCGGTCCAGATGCGCACTTCCTGTTCTTCGTGGCGTTGCAGCAGGTCCGGAAGATACGCCTCTCGCAACAGCTGGTAGGCCTCCGGGTCCCGCATAAAGCTGGTAACACCGATCAGCATTTCTTTGAACAGCTGCTCAATTTCAGACGGGTAACGCTGACAATAACGCAGATAATCCTCAATGCTGTCGATGTGATTGATGGTGATCCGGCGTTCGATCCGGCGGACAACCGTCGAAGGTTTGTAGAGGCTGAAGTCAACCCCCTGGCGTTCGCGCAGCATCTGAAAAAGACGGCTGAGGGCATCCTCGTTGTGCAACAGAGGGTTCTGTTCCTGGGGGGTGGTTTTAATCGGATGGTTGGCGTAGCTTACCAGCTGTGCCGGGATTTGTTCGGGAGGCAGGATGAAGTCCTGCAGGCGGGCGGAGATGGCACTGCGCGGCATACCATCAAAGCCGGCGGTTTCGGGATCCTGGACGATGGTCAGACCGGCCACCTCCTTGATGGCGCGCAAGCCGCGGGTGCCGTCACTGCCGGTGCCCGAGAGGATGATGCCAATCGCTTTGCGCCCCTGATCCTGGGCCAGGGCCTTTAAAAAGAGGTCGATGGGATAGTTCATACCACGTTGCGCCGGATCTTTTTCCATCAGGGTCAATCTGCCCTGATAGATTTTCATATCCATCTTGGGCGGGATCAGGTAGATGGCGTTGGGTTTAACCGGCATGCCGTCTTCGGCCTGATAAACGGGCATGACGGTTTTTTTGGACAGAATTTCCACCATCAGGCTTTTGTAGTCGGGAGAAAGATGCTGAACGATAACAAAGCCCATGCCGGTATCAGCAGGAAGATTGCGAACCACCGCCTCAATCGCTTCCAGTCCTCCGGCTGAGGCTCCCAGACCGACAATGTAAAAAGGTTCATTCATTGCTTCTGATTGTTTTGTGGACATGTATGCTTCCCTCAAGGGCGGCCATATTGCTGGCTCGACCTGCCATTCCAGATAGCAGGCTTTTAAAAAGAATTTTCCAATACTAGTCGAAGGTGAGCATTTGAGCCAGTCATTTTTCCGGCTATCTGGTATTTTGCTTATTCCACCAGCAGGGGCTCGCGGCCCAAAAGGACCATGGCAGTTGAAACTCAGTGTTTGCTGCTGTCGGAGGACGGCGAACGTTGGTACCAGCTGCTCATCGGTTGCCAGTTTGTCAGCCAGGCAGGGATCTCTTCTGCGGGCATCGGAGCGGCAATTGCTGTCCCCTGGGCCAGATCACAGACCAGGTCAAGAAGCATATTGCCCTGAACCACTGTTTCAACCCCTTCGGCGATGACGTTACGCCGAAAGGCCGCTGCCAGAGCAATAATTCCCTGTAATAGCGCCTGGTCTTCAGGATTGTCGGCCATGTCATGGATGAAGCTTTTATCAATTTTTAACGTCTGTGCCGGCAGGCGTCGCAAATAGGTGAGAGAGGAATAGCCGGTTCCGAAATCATCCAAAGCGACGTCAATGCCCATTCGGCTACAGATGTTGATGATGTCGGCAACTTCAGCCATATTGGACAATTCAGCGGTTTCGAGGATTTCAAGGCTTAAGCTGCTGGGTGCAACCTCAGGATGAGTGGCCAGCAGCTTTTGGAGCCTGGTGACAAAATCCGGTTGTTGGAAATGATAGGAAGTAATATTAACACTGACGGGTAAGGCATGTCCCTGCTGTTGCCAAATTGCTATCTGGCGTAGTGCTGTATTGACGACCCATTCACCCAGGATGATTCCCAGGGGTTCATGCTCAATCGACGATAGAAAGAATGAAGGCAGCAGTAATCCGCGCGTTGGGTGTTGCCAGCGAATCAGGGCTTCAACTCCCACCACCTCGCCTGTGCGCATATTAACTTTCGGTTGATAATACAGCACAAATTCCTGGTTTTTCAGGCCCTGATCGATTTCACTCAGGTATTCGTGATGATCACTAAGTGCCCGATCCAGACCGGCATCATAGAGATGCCAGCGATTCTTCCCGGATAGCTTGGCACGATACATGGATTGATCGGCTCGACGCAGCAATTGATCCGCAGCCAGGGTGTCTGAGCTGGAATAAAAGGCAACACCAATACTACTTGATACCTGAAGGGTTTGTCCTTGAAAGTCAACCGGTTGGGCCGCAGCAGCTAGTAGTCGCTTGATATAGGGGGTGCTGGAATGGGTGTCGTCCAGATCATCAAGAATGACAACAAATTCGTCACCACCAAAGCGGGCGATGGTATCACTTGCGCGCAGTGATTTTTTCATCGTTGCAGCAATGGTTTTTAGCAGATGATCCCCGGCGGCGTGACCAAAGTTGTCGTTAATGGTTTTGAATCCGTCAAGATCAACATAGGCAACAGCCAGATACTGACCATGGCGCTTACAGTGAGCAATTGCCTGCTGTAGACGATCATCAAAGAGTTTGCGATTAGGCAGTCCGGTCAGGAGATCGTAGTGTGCCAACAGCTCCAGTTGTTTCTGGTGTTCTTTAAGGGTACTGATGTCGGTGTGCAGAGCCACATAATGGCGAGTTTTGCCGCTACTGTCACGCACGTTGCTGAGAGTCAGAACCACAGGGACAATGTGGCCGTTTTTTTTGCGGTTGAAAATTTCACCACTCCAGTGTCCTTTCTCAATGAGTGAACGCCACATGGCGGCATAAAACTCGGGACAGTGCTCTCCAGATTTTAACAGGCGAGTATTTTGGCCGATGACTTCTTCGCGCTCATACCCTGTGATGCGGCAGAAAGCCTGATTAACGTCAAGGATTGTCCCTTCAGGATCAGTAATCACAACACCTTCGCGGGCGTGAATAAAAACCGTTGCCATTTGTTCGAGGGCGACGTTGGCCTTTTCCAGTTCTGTCGTTTTTTCAAGGAGGGCATCTTCGGCTTTTTTCCGTTGGGTGCGATCGAGCATGGTGCAGGCCAGGTGTTCACCGTCCGGCAGCCTGCGGGCCTGCAGTTCAACCTCTAGGGTTGAACAGTTAGCTTGTTTCAAGGAAAGGTTCACTATCTTGTCTTCAGGTTTATTAAACAGGGCAGGGAGGCGCTGGCGCAGAATGCCGGCACTATCATTGGTGCAGAATTCTGCCAAAAAGCGCCGCTGGGCATCCTGTGTCTGGATTCCCAGCATGGTTGCAAAAGATTCATTCAAATCCAGGATACGTCCTTTGTTGTCGATGGTAACAAAACCCACGGGTGATTGATGATACAGGCAACTGATATGGTCAAGGGATTGTTGCAAGCGTTGCTGGATTTCACGTAACTCCAGGTTCTGCATTTCGAGTTCGACCTGGTAGATGCGCAGTTCTTGTTCAGTGCGCTCCTGATCAGTTTCAACGGTACGTTGCAAGAATTCGCTGAGTTTAGCTTCCGCTTCCTTCCGGTATCTGCGTGAGGCATCATTGTCGTACATCATGACGTCACCTGTTTTGTTAAAATCTGGCTGCTTAAGTCCGGTCAACGTTTGCCTGACATAGCTGAGCCGATCACTTAGGTAAGGTTTATTCAATCATAACTTTACTATTCCAGTCCAGATTTCCCCTTGAGATGAATGTTACGGTTATCCAGATGGTGTTTTTTGTCCGGATTAATTTTTATAAAATAGGAGATAAAATCATTAATTATCAGATATATGAAAATTTGTCCTAGACAAAAAAACAGTTTCCATATATAGTACCAAGCAAGTCATCTAGTTTCTGAGTTAAAAAAATTGGGTCCTAGCCACTTTTAGTCTCTGAAGGGGCATTATGTGGTATTGAATTACTGTCAACGAACAAGGAGAGTTGTTGACCAATGAAGAATAGAAGATTCACATTGATTAGCGTCGTGCTGGCGTTATTCTTTCTGATTGCCGGCTGCTCAGCCGTTGATGTCAAGCACTATGCCGGGCATCAACCAGAGTTCGACCTGTTTGAATACTTTGATGGTGAGACCCGGGGCTGGGGCATTGTCCAGGATCGCAAAGGGGAGTTGCTGCGTCAGTTTGTCGTTGATATTAACGGTTATATCAACACTGCCGGCGAGCTGGTGCTGGATGAGCAGTTTATCTGGAACGATGGTGAGCACAGTGAGCGGATCTGGACCATCACGAAGACCGGTCCTCACGATTTTATTGGACGGGCTGCGGATGTTGTCGGTGTTGCCGAGGGTGAGGTTTATGGTAATGCCTTGTACTGGACCTACGCGCTGAACCTTGAAGCCCGTGGTTCAACCTGGAAGGTGCGTTTTGATGACTGGATGTTCTTGCAGCCGGACGGTGTTTTGCTGAACCGTGCAACCATGTCCAAGTTTGGTTTTGAGCTGGCACAGGTGACAATTGCATTTCAACCGGTCGAACCCCCGGGAGGTGAAAATGCTATCGATAATCAATAAAAGTGTGCTGCTGGTGTTGCTGTTGCTGCTGGTAACGGTACCCTTCATTCATGCTGATCCTGCGGATGACCTGGTTGTTCGGGGTGAGGGCAATGTCCGCTACATGGGATTTATCCGGGTTTATGACGCTGAACTACTGGCCCCCGCGGAGGCCGGGCTGACCGATGTGCTGCAAGCCCGAAGTTCTTTTTGTCTGCGTCTGACCTACAGCGTTGACCTGACCGCCGAGAATTTTATCACTGCCGCCGAAGAGATTCTGGCGCGGCAATATTCTCAGAGCGAACTTGCAAGCTACCGGCCGCAGATTGACCAGCTTCATCAGGCTTATCGAGATGTCACCAAAGGGGATCGTTATCGGCTCTGCTATGATGCTGATCGTCAGTCAACCCAGCTGATTCTCAATAATGAAATCCTGGTAAGAGTTGTATCCCCGGAGTTTGCTGTTCTTTATGCTGGTATCTGGCTGGATGCGGTGCAGCCCCTGGATGCTGGTTTGCGCAAGCGACTGTTGGCTACTCTGACTGATGAGCGAGGAAAATGATGACATTGGAACCGGCACTGGAACGCTTTTTTAATACCTACCAGCGTCTGAATCGCGACAACCTGGATCTGCTCAAGGAAATCTACAGTGATGATATCCGCTTCAGCGATCCTGCTCACAGCCTCAACGGTTTGCCGGCCCTGCGTGACTATTTTGCTGAACTGTACGCCAATGTCGAGGACATTACTTTCGATTTTTCTTCGCCCCGGATCAGCAACGACCAGGTATTTGTGCAGTGGGTGATGCGTTTGCGGCATCCCCGTTTGAACCGCGGTGGCGAGGTCGAAGTGCCGGGCATCAGTTGTCTGCATTTTACTGAAAATGATCTGGTTGATGAACATCGCGACTATTTTGATCTGGGCGTAATGCTCTACGAGCAGTTGCCCCTGCTGGGCTTCCTGGTGCGGGCAGTCAAAAGGAGGTTGTCGGCATGAAGATTCTGATTACCGGAGCAACCTCGGGTATCGGCAGGCAACTGGCTCTCGATTATCATGCCGAGGGGCATGAAGTGTGGGCCCTGGGGCGTTCGCCGGCAGCGCTGGCCGAGCTTGGGAAGCTGGGGATTCATTCCGCGCAGGTTGATCTGGCGGACCGTGAGGCGACGCTGGAGTGGTTTGCCAGCCTCGCAACTCTTGACCTGGCGATCCTTTCAGCCGGCAACTGCGAATATATCGATCTGCCCGCCTTTGATAGTGCCTTGGTGGCGCGAGTGATGCGCGCCAATGTTGAATCCCTGGCGCATTCCATCGAAGGGGTGTTGCCGGCACTGCGTCAAGGCAGGAATCCCCATCTGGTCGGCATCGGCTCATCTGCTGCCTACCTGCCTCTGCCGCGGGCCGAGGCTTACGGCGCGTCCAAGGCAGCAGTGGCCTATATGCTCGACACCCTGCGCATCGGTCTGGCCGCAGAGGGGATTCGCGTCAGTCATGTCGCCCCCGGATTCGTCAAAACCCCCCTGACCGATCGCAATGATTTTCCCATGCCCTGCCTGGTTACGGTGGAGCAGGCCAGTAGTGCCATCCGCAAGGGAATCGCCAGCGGTAAAAAGGAAATACATTTTCCCAAACGCTTTACCGGTACGATGAAATTGCTCTCTGTGCTGCCACGCTCGCTGTGGCTCGCCCTTGCCCGAAAGATGGTCCGATGAAAAAACGTATCGCTGTTATCGGCTCCGGCATTGCCGGTTTAACCGCAGCCTATTATTTAAGTCGCAAATACCAGGTGACCCTGTTCGAGGCAGATCGGCGTCTCGGCGGGCATACCCACACTGTACAGGTTGAATGGCAGGGGGAGCAAAGCGCCATTGATACCGGTTTTATTGTTTTTAACGATCGTACCTATCCCGGATTCATTCGCTTGATGGATGAGCTGGGAATTGACTATCAACCCACCGAGATGAGCTTTTCGGTTACCAACCCGGCCCTCGGGCTGGAGTATAATGGTAATAATCTCAGCAGTTTGTTTGCCCAGCGGGGTAATCTGGTGAATGCCGGCTTCTGGCGCATGCTGGCGGACATCGTGCGCTTTAATCGTCAGGTTCGCCAGGCCGCCATTGAGTCGACGACAGGCACTACCCTGGGAGCTTTTCTCGATCGTCAGAGGTACGGGGCCCTGTTTATCGATAACTATCTGCTGCCAATGATCTCGGCGATCTGGTCGACGGACCTTGAACAGACGCGTGAATTTCCTCTGGTGTTTTTTGTGCGTTTTTTTGAAAATCACGGATTGCTTAATCTGGTTGATCGACCCCAGTGGTACACCATCAAGGGGGGGTCAAGCAGCTATATTGAACCCCTGACGGCGCCGTTTAAAGAGGAGATTCGTCTGGCTGCCGGCGTCGAGACGATCACCCGCCATAGCGATACACTAAAAGTGGTGGCTGCAAGTCATGAGTATGACTTCGATGAGGTTGTAATGGCCTGTCATGGTGATCAGATGTTATCGGTGCTGGTTGAACCCAGCGAGGATGAGCGGCGGATACTTGGAGCCTTTCGTTTTACCGCCAATGATGTGATTCTGCATACCGACCAGCGCTGGTTGCCCCAAAGCCCGCGTGCCAGGGCGAGCTGGAATTATCATCTGCGGCAGCCGGGCCAGGGTCGTTCGACCGTGACCTATTACATGAACCGGCTCCAGTGCCTTGATAAACAACATGACTACCTGGTCACGCTGAACGAGGATATTCCGGAAGAGTCGATTATCGGTCGCTACCAGTATGACCACCCGATCTTTGATCTGGAATCGATCAGTGCGCAGGAGCAGTGGTCCAAGATTTCAGGAATCGACCGCATCCATTATTGCGGGGCCTGGTGGCGCAACGGGTTCCATGAAGATGGGGTCCAGAGTGCCCTGCGTGTCTGTACCGCTCTGGGGGTATCACCATGACTTCGGCCCTTTATGTCGGACGGGTAGCGCACCAGCGCTTTATCCCGCGCGAGCACCGTTTCTCCTACCCGTTTTTCATGTGGTTTCTCGATCTCGAACAGGTCGATGAACTGCCTGATCTGGGGCGCTGGTTTTCGGTTAAACGTTTTGCCCTGAGCCGGTTTTTACGCTCTGACTATCTGGGGCCTGCGAGCGAGCCGCTGCATCTGTCGGTTAAACGGCGGCTGCTTGAATTGACCGGTGTGCCGGTTAAAGGAACCGTCTTCGCTCTGCTGAATCTGCGTTCTATGGGCTTGTACTTCAGCCCGGTGAACTTTTACTTCGGCTACGATCGTGATGGCAATTGTACACACATGCTTGCTGAAGTCTCCAATACCCCGTGGAATGAGCGTCATCATTACGCCCATCTACTGGAGCCGGGGCTGAGCCGGCGTGCTAACTCCAAACAATTTCATGTGTCCCCTTTTAACCCGATCAATCAACATTACCGTTGGCAGATTGAACCGCCACTGGAGCAGGCAAGAATTGTCATCGATGTTGATGATGACCGCGGTCACCTGTTCCGGGCGTTGATCAATCTGAAGCGCCAGCCCCTGACCCTGTCGTCGGTACGTCAGCAATTGCTTCGTAAGCCGGCGATGACCCTGTCCGTCCTGGCGGGAATCTACTGGCAGGCGCTCAGATTGTATCTGAAAAAAGTTCCTTACGTTCCGTATCGAAAGGAGTTGTCATGATTTCATCCACCCTTAACTCCCGCTTCGTGGTTGGTCGAAACAGTGCGGCCACCAGGGTCCAGGCATGGTCACGCTCATTGCTGCACCGTCTGCTACAACATCTACAATATGGCCAGATCACCCTGTTTGAAGGGGATCAGCAGGTAACCTTCGGCCAGGAGGCAGGTTTCCATGCTCTGATCCGGGTCAATGATCCGGCCTTTTATCCCAAAGCGGTATTCGGTGGGTCGATTGGTGCCGGGGAATCCTATGTAGCCGGCGATTGGGATGCAGATTGTTTGACCACCCTGGTGCGCATTGTCGCCCGCAACAGCAAGCTTCTCGAGCGGATGGAAGAACGCTGGGCCTGGCTGGCGCGTCCCTGGCAACGGGCAAAGCATCTGTTGCGGAGCAATAATCGCTCCGGCTCCAAAAAGAACATCCTTGCCCACTATGATCTTGGCAACTCGATGTACGAAAGTTTTCTCGATCCGACCATGATGTACTCTGCGGCAATCTATCCCAGTGCCGAAAGCCGCCTTGAAGAGGCCGCTGTGTACAAACTTGATCATATCTGTCGCCGTCTTGATCTTCGCCCGGAAGATCGGGTGATTGAGATCGGCAGTGGCTGGGGAGGCTTTGCCATCCATGCGGCATCCCATTACGGATGCCATGTTACCACCACCACGATATCCGATGCCCAGTACCAGGAGGCCAGCCGCAGAATCGCTGCTGCCGGGTTAGAGGATCGCATCACCCTGTTGAAGCAGGATTACCGCGACTTGGAAGGGGCTTACGACAAGCTGGTCAGTATTGAAATGATTGAAGCGGTTGGTTATCGTTATCTGCCTCAGTTTTTTACGCAATGCATGGGTCTGCTCAAACCCGATGGCATGATGCTGCTTCAGGCAATTACCATACAGGATCAAATCTATCAGCGCTATCTGACTAATGTCGATTTTATTCAGGAGCATATTTTCCCCGGCGGCTGCCTGCTCTCCAATCACCATCTGTTGAAGCTTGTAAGCGAAAAAACCGACATGGTAGTGCGTGGCATCGAGGACTTCGGTCTGGACTATGCCAGAACCTTAAAAGATTGGCATGATCGTTTTATGTCGAATTTTAAAAAAATTGAACAAAATGGTTATGATGAACGATTCAGGCGCTTGTGGAAGTACTATTTCTCTTATTGTGAAGGAGGATTTCGCGAAAGGAGCATCAGTGTTGTGCAGCTGATCGCAACCCGTCCAGGCTATTTGCAGACCCTCTCCAGATCATGAATCCGCTGCTGAATATAGTTATTTATCAGTTGATCTGGTTCGTTGCTGTGATGGGTGGGGAGGCGCTGGTGTGGGTGGCGCTGGTGCTGATCATTTTCCACTTTTATCTCACCCCCATGCCGAAAACTGATATGGTTCTGGTTCTTCTGGTGCTGTTCATCGGTGTTCTGATTGATGGAACCCTGCGCCTGTCCGGGTTTTTTATTTTTGCCGAAGATCGTTTCCCCATCCCTTTGTGGCTGGGATGTATCTGGGTGGGTCTGGCCACGGTGTTCAATCATAGCCTGGGGTGGTTAAAAAATCGCCTGTGGCTTGCAGCGCTGTTGGGAGCGATAGGTGGACCGGCGGCTTATATTGCCGGCGGGCGGCTCGGAGCAGCTGAATTCACATTATCAATCCCCTGGTCGATCGCGGTATTGGCGATCATCTGGGGACTACTGGTGCCGGGATTGGTGTGGCTGAGCATGAAGGTTGTGATTGTTGGGGATCGGCCATTGCGCCGTTCATCTCTCTCCCCAGAATGAACATCAGCTTCAACCTCGAAAACCAATTATCCACGGAAAACACAGAATACACGAACAAAAACGAAAAAGATGTGTATCTGTTTAGCATCGGGTCGGGAATCCTGTGTCAAGGGATGCTTTTCGTCATCCATGACCGCTTTTTGTCGCCGTCCATGGCGACAAAAACCCTTGACACAGGATCCCTGACCCTGCGCAAGGATAGAGCTGAATAGATACAAAGTTATTTAACATGATGCGGTAATAGGTTTTGGGAATGGTGGCTTTATTTTTCCGTGCTTTTCCGGGCTTTCCGTGGACTTAAGAATCTTCCAATCACAGCGCCATCCAGACCATTCGCAGTGCCAGCACCGTCAACAGCAATTTAATCACCCAGCGCAGAAAATTTCCGGGGGCACGTCGTCGCACTCTAGTACCGAACCAGGAACCGGCAGTTACAGAGATGATCATCCCGACAATCAGGGGGAGGTAGGAGGCAAAAGCGAAGCCGATCATACCGAAGACGGCGATTTTCACCAGATGTACTGTTGTCATCAGGGCGGCCATGGTGGCGACTGCCTGACTGCTTTTAAGGCCGTGGCGTAGCAGTACCGGCATATTTAATGGACCGGTGGCGCCGACAAACAGGGTAATAAAGCCGTTTACCAGTCCCAGGCTAAAAAACTTGCCCGGTAGCTTGAGGGTGGCAGGCCCCTGCGGGAGCCAGGTCAGCAGCAGGATAAACAGTCCCAGAGGGAGGGGCAGGGCTGTTGACGGAAACGATTGTAACACCGGCAATCCACAGATTCCACCGAGAATGACCCCCACGACGAAAGGAGCAAGGAGGCCGATTACCAGTTCGCTGCGACCAAACCAGGCGCGGCTCAGGTTACTGCATAGTTGTACCATGCCGTGAACCGGAATGACCGCCATGGGGGGAAGAACCATGGTCATCAGAGCGAGCAGTAACAAGCCGCCACCGAGACCAACAATTGCCGTCAGGGTCGAGGTGAAAAAAGCTACAATAATCAGCAGAAGTTCACCACTCATGGGAAGCTTTCGGTTGGCACTTATACGCGATTTTTACGTAACTCAGCCAGGTCATAAAAGGTGCCGCGCCAAAAGATCCCACCCTGCAGCAGGTTTAGAGACATGGTCCGCAATGAGATGGCACAGAGCACAAGAACCGCAAAGGGGAAGCCGATTAATTGCCAGCTAGTCGTATTAAAACGCCTGGCGCTGATCCCTATCAGCAAGCTCAAGGTCACCACGCTCAACAGATACAGCAGCCAGATCGTGCCGCTGGTTGATAATAGAGCCACATAGGGCCAGACGAACAGAGCCAAACCCAGTGCTATGCCACCAAGGGTCGCTCCAATGCGGTAGTCGGATCCGGCAAAGAGGTTTTTCTCCAGACCAACAACCATCTCCCTTACACTGCCATACCACTGCACGCTGATCAGTTCGTGGCCGTAGGCAAATTGCTGACGATAGCCGGCGTCTTTGACAATTTTTCCAAGCTTCAGATCATCGTCCGGGCGCAGTCGGATGCGGCGGTGGCCACCGATCTGCCAGTAAACGGAAGCACGTACCAGATTAAATGCGCCAACGCCGATGTGACAACGGTTGCGCGGATCGGCAACTTTCCATGGGCGGGTATAGAGTCCGAAAAAAAATCCAAAACAGGCAGCAAGCAGGGTCAGGATCAGCCCGGGCATTTTCAGGCCCGGGCTGACGGCAAGATGGTCAATCTTCTGCTGCTCTAACAGACTGGCCGCCTTTTGTAGGGTCTCAGGGGCCATGATAATGTCAGCATCGGTGAAAAGCAGCAACTGGCCGGTAGCAATCCGGCTTCCCTGCCACAAGGCATGATTTTTTCCGAGCCAGCCGTCTGGTAGATGATCAATGGTCACCGTCTTGAATTGTGGATAGTTTGTCGCCATCCGGGCAACAATGTGGCCAGTGCCATCGGTGGAGCGATCATTGACGACGATTAGCTCATGTTCCGGGTATTCGCTATGCAGTAAAGAGGTTAGAGCTGCTTCCAACTGGTCTTCTTCATTGCGTGCGGCCACAATGATCGACAGGGATGGGAGTTGTTGCGGCGCTAAGGGAGTGATCTGGTGCAGATTGATCAAGTGGCGGGCACGGTAAATGAATTCGACTGCCATCAGCAGATGAATGGTGAGGATGGCCAACGCCAATAAGGTGAGCATCAGGTCTCCTGATAAAATAAAGCAGCCCTGCCTTTTAAGGTAAGGCAGGGCTGCAGGCGTGTCAAAGGATAATAACGACGGACTGATTAATTGTCAGCCATGCTGATTTTCCACTCTTTCCAGACGTTACCGACCAGATCAATTCCTGGTTTGAGGGTGGGTTTTCCAGGACGCCAGCCGGAAGGGGTGGCCTCGGCGCCGCCGGTCTTGCGGACGTGCTGGAAGGCCTGCAGTTGGCGCAGGGTTTCGTTGACATTACGGCCAACCGGTGGGGTCAACACTTCATAACCCTGAATGATACCATCGGGGTCAATGATGAAGCGGCCACGATTTTCGACTTTGGCGTTTTCGTTGTACACTCCGTAGAGTTTGCCAACATCGCCACCGGCATCAGAGAGCATTGGAAAGGGGATCCCCCCTTCGACCATTTTGCCTAATTCCTGATCGCACCAGATTTTATGAGTAAACATGCTGTCAATGCTGACAGAGAGGATTTCTGCCCCAAGCTTTTGAAATTCTGCGTATTTCCCGGCAACTGCCGAGATCTCGGTCGCTCAGACAAAAGTGAAATCACCGGGGTAGAAACACAGCAATACCCACTTGCCGGCATAGTCTGAAAGTTTGATCTGATCAACAAATTTTCCCTGGTGGTAGGCCGGGGCAATAAAATCCGGCGCCTTTTCTCCCACATGAATCATTTTTTTCTCCTTTTTTGCGGTTTGAGATGCCACCGGTTCACTACTGACAGCTTCATCAGCAGGAATGGCACCACCTGCGGCTGGCCGGACACATCCGGCCCCCTGAGACTCACTCATGATTGACTCCTTCCTAGGATTAATTCCTGAAAGCTATGAAGCAAAACATAAAGGGTAATATTTAAAATGTCAATCACTTCATACAAGGCGATTGATATTACCACTATAAATAACGGCAAATAACCGTAAAACAATGATGGGGCTTGATGAGCGGTATCCGTGTTATACAGACAAAGAGGTGTTTTTTGAGTTACTATTAACACTATTGACATAAGTCTTCATTCCCAGTGGGTGCCCGTCTTTAGCGGCAACACCACTGTTATCAAGGAGTATCCCTTTGAGAGATCTTTCTGAGCGGATTGTTGCGCTGCTGGCCGCAGGAAAAAAACTTGATCGTCGTATGATGGCTGAGCAGCTGGATTTGCGCGGGGGGCAACGCAAAGAACTAACCCGTGTCCTTCATCAGATGACGGCAGCAGGCCAACTTGAACAGCGTCGGGGTGTTTACCGGTTGAACCCTGACAGGGCAGCAATTGAGGGGATTTTTAAGTGTACCGAGCGGGAGTACGGATTCGTTCAGGTTGGCGGTCGGGAGGATATTTTTATCCCGGCTCAGCATGTGGGTTCAGCACTGGATGGAGATCGGGTTCAGGTAGAGATACGGCGATCAACCCATGATCAACGTCCGTTTGGGATCATTAGCACGATCCTGGAACGGGCCCGGGCTCATGTGGTCGGGACGCTGCGGCAAAGCCGTAGTGGTGGCCTGGTTTTACCGCAAGATCGCCAGGCTGGACCGACAGTGCAGGTTGATCAGGTGGAAGGCTGCCAGGATGGTGATCTGGTTGAGGTCCTGATTGAACAGTATGGCGAGCAGGGAACTGCCGCACGGGGGAAAATTGTTGAGCGTCTGGGGCGTTCGGGTGATCCTTATACGGATGTGATCACTATCTTGCGCAGCAAAAAAATTCCCGACGTTTTTTCAGCTGAAACCCTGGCCGCTGTTGCCGAAGTGCCTGGTCAGGTCGAGGATCATGATCTGTCTGGTCGCACCGATCTGCGCCAATTGCCCCTGGTAACCATTGATGGCGAGACCGCGCGGGATTTTGATGACGCGGTATGTGTTAGGCTGGAGCCTGATGGCAGCTATCGTTTATGGGTCTGTATTGCTGATGTTGCCCATTATGTGCCGTTTGCAGGAGCTATCGATGTGGACGCCCGTGAGCGTGGTACCAGCATTTACTTTCCCGGTTTTGTTGTGCCGATGCTGCCCGAGGCGTTAAGCAATGGCATCTGTTCCCTCAACCCGGAGGTCGACCGTCTGGTCATGACCGCCGAGTTGAAAATCAGTTCCACAGGGGAAAATCTGGCAGCAGGATTTTACCCGGCCGTGATGAACAGCCACGCTCGCCTGACCTATACCCAGGTTGCCGCTCTCCTCGAAGGCGCTGACGGGCAGGCGCTACCGGCTAACATTCAGAAATCACTGCAGCAAATGGCGGACCTGGCAAAAATACTGGCGCAGATGCGTTATCAGCGTGGCAGCTTGAATCTGGATCTGCCCGAAGTGGAAATTCGTGTTGATGATAGCGGACGGCCGCTGGAACTGGTCAAGATTGAGCGCAACATCGCCCATCACCTGATCGAGGAGCTTATGCTCGCGGCTAATGAAGCTGTCGCCCATTATCTCGGGGCGCACGAATGGCCATTCCTCTATCGTGTTCACGGCGCCCCTGACGAAGCCAAACTGGAAGAACTGCAACAACTTGCTGCCGGCTGTGGTCATGGGCTGGTGCTGGGCAAAAATCTTCATCGGTCCTTACAGGAATTGCTTAACAACGTCGCTGATCAGCCGGAAGGTCGGTTGATCAGCGAGCAGTTGCTGCGCAGTCTGCAACAGGCGGTTTACACTCCTCACAATGAAGGGCATTTCGGGCTGGCGGCCGAAGAGTACTGCCATTTCACTTCACCTATCAGGCGTTACCCGGATCTGCTGGTACATCGGGTGCTTAAACAGGCATTAGCTGGTGCAGCAAAAAGCAGCGCTTCGGGGATTGCGGCGCTGGAGACCCTGGGAGACGAATGTTCAAGCCGGGAACGCAGGGCGATGGAGGCAGAACGTGACCTGGGTGACCTACGCCGGTGCCAGTTGATGGAAGACCGGGTGGGTGAAACCTTTACCGGGGTTATTTCTTCGGTCACGGAATTTGGATTTTTTGTTGAGCTGGATGATAACCTGATAGAAGGTCTGGTGCATGTGCGTACCCTGACCGGCGATTTTTACCATTATGATCCAACCACCCTTTCCTTGACGGGTGAGCACAGCCGTCAACAGTTTCGCGTCGGCATGTCCCTGGAGGTTAAATTGGAACGGGTCGATACGGCCCGTCGGCGGATTGATTTTAGCCCGCTAGTGTTCCCGGACAGTAACAGGGGTGAAGGGCGCAAGAAGAAAACAGGAGCAACCAAAAAGTATAAAAAGTCGGCTTCAGGCCGCAGAAACAAGTAATTTTCATGAATAACGTTATTTATACTTGTTGAAATAACTATTAATCTGAACAGGAATCATATTAATTTAAGGTCTTGCATGCGTTAATTAACGCATTTGTCGAGCTGTCATGACTGGTTGCCCGTCCTGCTTTCGTTAAATCCTGTAAAATTGATTTGGCCAGTTGCTTGCCCAGTTCAACCCCCCATTGATCAAATGAATTAAGATTCCAGATGGCCCCCTGGGTAAATATCTTATGCTCGTAAATGGCAATCAGGCTGCCCAGGGCATGGGGTGTCAGTTGATCCATCAGGATTGCTGTGCTGGGGCGGTTACCCGGGAAGACCTTATGGGGCAGGAGCAACTTGATGTCCTCCAGGTTGCGTCCTTCGTCTTTTAGTTCCTGCAGTGCTTCTGCTTGGGTCTTGCCGCGCATCAGGGCTTCAGGTTGAGCAATGAAGTTGGATAGCAATAATTGCTGATGGTCACCCAGGGGATTATGGCTTTTAACCGCAGCAATAAAATCGCAGGGAATCAGTTTCGTGCCCTGGTGAATCAGTTGATAAAAAGCATGCTGGCCGTTGGTTCCCGGTTCACCCCAGATAATCGGCCCGGTGGAATAATCGACGGGTTCACCGCTTAAGGTCACAGATTTACCGTTGCTTTCCATGTCAGCTTGCTGCAGGTAGGCCGCAAAGCGATGGAGTGACTGGTCGTAAGGAAGGATCGCCAAAGAGTCAGCATCAAAAAAATTGTTGTACCAGATGCCGATCAGTCCCATCAAAACCGGAATATTCTTCTCAAAGGGCTGAGTTCTGAAGTGCTCATCGGCCAGATGTGCCCCCTCGAGCAATTCGTAGAATTGATCCATACCGATTGACAGGGCGATTGAAAGGCCAATGGCTGACCAGAGAGAATAGCGACCACCGACCCAATCCCAGAAAACAAACATATTGGCAGGGTCAATGCCAAACTCACACACCCTGTCGCGGTTGGTCGAAATGGCGACAAAATGCCTGGCAACGGCCTTTTCATCACCAAGTTGCTCAACCAGCCAGCGGCGAGCCGAATGGGCATTGCTCATAGTTTCCTGGGTCGTAAAGGTTTTTGAAGCAATAAGAAACAGGGTCGTTTCAGGGTTCAGCTCGCGTAAGGTGTCGCACAGGTGGGTGGCATCGACGTTGGAAACAAAATGAACCTTGAGGCGCTCATGGCGGTAAGGTTTCAGTGCTTCTGTCACCATCAGGGGACCCAGATCGGAACCCCCAATGCCGATATTGACAATGTTGATGATAGGTTTGCCGGTGGCGCCGCGCCATTGACCATTACGGACCTGGTCGCTGAAGGCACGCATCTGACCAAGCACCCGGTTGATCTCTGGCATGACATCTTTGCCATCGACGACTACCGGGCGGTTCCTTCGGTTGCGCAGGGCGGTGTGGAGTACGGCGCGATTTTCAGTGGTGTTGATAATGTCCCCGCGGAACATGCCCTTGATTTTATCTTTCAGGGAACACTGTTGGGCCAGATCAAGAAGCAATTCAAGGGTTCTGTTGGTCATACGATGCTTGGAAAAGTCGAACAGGGTACCACCCAGGCGAAACGAGAAACGCCGACTACGATCAGGATCATTCGCGAACAGCTTGCCTAAATGAATAGTTTCCATGGCTTCAAAATGCTGCTGCAGAGACTTCCAGGCAGGTAAACTGGTTAATACGGACATGAACACCTCGTTGTTGGTTTATAAACGCCAGGGGATAAATAATCGAATTTGTACATCATAGCAGAGCTTATTGGTTATTAGCCAGGTTAAAGAAATCACATGACAGGCAGATGAAAACGCGTCATAATGAATTTTCGCCATTCTATGCAGTGAAAGAGGAGTTGTCAGATCGTGAAGACATCTATTTTACGGCGATTTTGGGTTGGCGTCAGCGCCTCAGTAATCGCTTTTTACGCAACGGTGATTAACCACTGTCAGATCGTCGGTGGGGAACAGGTTCCGCAACAGGGAGGCGTTCTGTTTGTTGCCAACCATATATCGGCTTTTGATACCGTATTGCTGCCCGCGGCGATTTTGAAACAGCGACCCTGGCAGATGGTTTGGGCACCAGCCAAAGAAGAACTCTTTCGAAACCGCCTGCTGGGAGCTGTCTTTCGTTCGTGGGGGGCCTTCCCGGTTAAGCGTGGACGTGATCTGCGCGCCGGCAAGGAGTTGGGGCGCTTGTTGAAAGAAGATGCCGTCATGCTGTTTCCCGAAGGCACCAGGCACAAGGATGGCCAGCTCGGGGTCGGCAATCGTGGTGTAGGAAAGTTAATTTATGAACATCGGCCGGTGGTCATTCCGGTTTCCCTCGCAGGCTTGAATCGTTGGCGGGTTGGCGGCTGGGGGCAGCAGGCTGTGGTGCGGTTTGGAAAACCGGTTGATTGTACCGATCTGTTCGAGCTTGAGGATGAAAAAACAACCCATGTGTTGATTGTGGAGCGAGCCATGTCTGCCATCGCTGCCGGCATCGCCTTTGTGGATTGAATATGTAAAAATCAACATGTTTTTAGTGTGGGTAAAGACGGATGTTTGATCGAACCATCTAAAGGTTCCAGGTGAATGATGATGGGTGCCAAAGCGGGTATTCAGAAAATAGACTGCTGCGTCATGCACGATGCCAGACAGCAACTGGCAGCTATCATGGATATATCGCGTGAAGCGATTCTGGTTCTTGATTCTCGTGATTTTGCCGTTTGTATCGCTAACCACCGGGCAGAGAAGTTTTTTTGCTGTACAGATCATGAACTTAACGGCAAGCCTTTTTATGAGCTGGTTTCTGCTCATCAGGTGGGCGGCTTGAAGATGTTGCTGGAAGAACTGGCGGGAGGTCGCAGACATACGCTGCAGGCAACGCAACATTTTTATCGAAAAGATAAGGTCGATTTTCGGGGAGACACGGTTATCCGATCCCTTAACGACGCTGCAGGTGACTGTCAGGCCCTGATGGTCAGCATCAAGGATGTGACCGAACGGCTTGCAGCTGAAGAGCAGCTTAAGCGGATGGAAAAAAATTACTGGGAGATTTTCAACAGTACCAATGATGCTTTGTTTGTTCACGACGCTTACACCGGAGCGATACTTGAGGCCAATAAGACTGTTGAAACTCTGTATGGATACAGCCGTGAAGAGGTGTTTGTCAAAAACCTGCAGGATCTCAGTGCCGGCGTCGCGCCCTATTCTCTGAATGAGGGGATTGCCCTGATTCGTAAAGCGGTAGAAGGTGGATTGCAGACCTGCGAGTGGCTCAGCAAGAAAAAAGACGGCGAATTATTCTGGACAGAAATTACCATGATTGCTTCTCGGATCGGGGGCGAGGGGCGGGTCCTGGCCGTGGTGCGGGATATCGGAGATCGTAAAGAGATGGAGCACCATCTTAAGTATTTAAGTGCCCACGACTCCCTCACCGGGTTATATAATCGGATGTATTTTGAGGCCGAATTCAAGCGTATCGTCAATCAAAAAAAATACCCCTTCAGCATTATCGTTGCCGATCTTGACGGACTTAAGCAGGTCAATGATACCCTCGGACATGTTGCGGGTGATGAACTGATCAAGTCGGCAGCCAGCCTGCTGTCACACGTTGTTCGCGGGGATGATCTGGTAGCACGTTTAGGCGGTGACGAGTTTATTATTGTGCTGACCGAAGCCGATGATGAGGCCGCACAGATGCTGATGGAGCGAATTCGCACCGTGGAGCGGTCAATGCAGGTAGCGGATGGATCAGAACCGGTGCGTTTTTCCTTGGGTAGTGCAACAGCCCGATCGGCCGGAGAGGTGGAGGGGTTGTTTAGCCGTGCCGATGCCCGGATGTATAAAGACAAAGCCCAACGCAAGCGAAAAAAAGTACCGGATAAAGGATAACTTTTACCAGCGGGCTCCCGGCTGGGTGATGGGGTGGCGGTACTTGGCAGTATTATCAACTGACTGACCGGCAAAGTAGATGCCGGCAATGACAAATGCCAGAAGAATCAGCAGCGCCAGCAACTTGATGAGATCCTTGAACATAGATACTCCTTGAGTTGCTTATCTAATCGACTTTTCCCTGATAAAAGTTTAATCGCCCCGAGCTGCCTTTTATGCAGCTCGGGGCGATTGCTGTTCAGCGCTCAGCGAGGATTCGCAACATCCGCCGCAATGGTTCTGCCGCGCCCCACAGCAGCTGATCGCCGCAGGTAAAGGCCGACAGGTAGTACGGGCCCATCTTCATCTTACGCAGACGTCCGACCGGAACTGCCAAGGTGCCGGAGACTGCCGCCGGGGTCAGTTGGGCCAGCGAATCCGCCTTGGTGTTAGGAACCACCCTGGCCCATTCATTGCTCTGGGTGATGAGCTGTTCAATCTCACTGATAGGAACATCTCTGGTAAGTTTGATCGTCAGCGCCTGGCTGTGGCAACGCATGGCACCAACCCGGACGCAGATGCCGTCAACCGGAATGGGGGTTGTGTTGCCGAGAATCTTATTGGTTTCGGCAATACCTTTCCACTCTTCACGGCTCTGGCCGTCTTCTACTTCACGGTCAATCCAGGGGAGCAGGTTACCGGCCAGTGGAAAACCGAATTCAGCCGTCGGCATGGTGTTGCTGCGCAGGGCAGACGTGACCTTGTTGTCAATTTCCAGAATGGCAGAGCCGGGATTCTGCAGTTGCTCGGCGACCGAGTGATGGAGGTTGCCCATCTGCAGCAATAGTTCTCGCATGTTAGGAGCACCGGCTCCTGATGCCGCCTGATAGGTCATGGAGCTGACCCACTCAACCAGCCCGGCGTTGAACAGCCCGCCAATAGCCATCAGCATCAGGCTGACGGTACAGTTACCACCGATAAAATCCTTGCAACCGTTTGCCAGGGCTTCGTCGATCACCTTGCGGTTGATCGGATCAAGGATAATGACGGCATTATCGTCCATGCGTAAAGAGGATGCCGCATCAATCCAGTAACCGTTCCATCCGGCTGCTCGCAGTTGTGGATGGATTTCTTTGGTGTAATCACCCCCCTGACAGGTAATGATAACATCCTGTTCTGCCAATTTAGCAATATCAGAAGCACTCTCCAGGGTGCTGTTGCCTAATTGTCCAAATTGGGGTGCTTTTTCTCCGGCCTGCGAGGTTGAAAAGAAAACCGCTTCAACTCCGGCAAGGTCGTTTTCTTCGAGCATCCGATGCATCAGAACGGAACCGACCATGCCACGCCAACCGACTAATCCGACTTTCATAATGTTTCTCCATGTTGACGGGTAAAAGAAATAAAACTATTCTCAAACAGAATCTTCTGCTTGGATGTCAGCCTTCAATCATAGCATTTCTGCGGTATTAGTGGAAATCGAATTTCTCAGTGTCGAGAACTTGGGAATAAAAATGTCAGATTATGAGCAGTATCTGCCGCTGGGCAAACCAACCCGTTATCAGGACAGTTATGATCCAGGATTGCTCTGCCCCTTTCCGCGTCAGGTCAAGCGTGATGAAATTGGCCTGGGCAAAGAGCTTCCATTCAAAGGATCTGATCTGTGGACCGCCTATGAATTATCCTGGCTTAACCCTAAAGGCAAGCCGGTGGTGGCGGTGGGTATGTTCCGTTTTTCCTGTAGTTCGCCTTTTCTGATTGAATCCAAATCATTCAAGCTCTATCTCAACTCTTTTAACCAGACGCGCTACGCTGATATGGCGGCGGTAGCTGAGCAGATGAGTGAAGACCTCAGTCGTGCCAGTGGTGGCGAGGTGAAGGCTGAATTGTGGGGGATGGAAGATTCTTCTCGTTTACAGATAGGGATGTTGCCGGGAGATTGTATCGATGAACTCGATATTGAGGTTGATGATTACCAACTTAATCCAGATGTTCTGCTCGGTGCAGCAGATACCAGGTGCCCGGTTGAGGAGCAGTTGTACAGCCACCTGCTCAAGAGCAACTGCCTGGTGACCAGTCAACCCGACTGGGGCAGTGTGCTTATCCGCTATCAAGGGGGTAAAATAAATCGCGAAGCCCTGTTACGTTACCTCATCTCTTTCCGTCAGCATAATGAATTTCACGAACAGTGCGTGGAGCGGATTTTTGCTGATCTGATGCATTATTGTCAGCCGCAAAAACTCACTGTTTATGCGCGCTACACGCGCCGTGGCGGGCTCGATATCAACCCCTTCCGGTCGAATTTTGAGGATACTCCCGAAAGCATCCGTCTGGTACGCCAGTAGAAGACCGTTAATTCCTTTTCCTTGCAGGAGAGGGATAAAATGAGACAGAAAGTATCAGGCCTGCTGTCGCAGAATGGTGACTGTCTCACCACCGATTTCCATGACCACTATCAGGCCAAGGATGCCACCAACAAGAACCAGCTGTGCAGAAGGTGAATAAACCTTGCGGTCAGGCATAGTTCTCTTACCTGATAAAGGGTCAAGATGGAGATATTTCCTTGTTTCCACTGTTGGATATCGGTTACCTTGACTCGCCTGGCAACGATTTTTCAAGGGAATCAGTCGTGAAAAAATTTATTGTTTATGTGTTGTTTATCGTTTTGACCGCGGTCAGTATCTATTTTGGCTATGGTTATGTCCAGTCAACGCGTTTTGATCCGGCGGCGGTTCCTTATATCGAGCAGGCGGTTGCGCAATTAAGTCGCTGGGACGTAGATGCAACGAAGGCTTTGCTTGATGAGGAAGCCTTGAAACGGGTCAGTGACGATGATCTGGCAGCGATGATGGATTATCTTGGCCGCATTGGTGAGTTACAGAACTTTGACAAACCGCGCTTCAGATCGACCAGTAAAACCATGACCACTGGTGCCATTGAGCGTGACGTCGTGACCTACCGGGTCAAGGCCAACTATAGCTCTGGGCCGGCGGAAATCACCCTGAGCCTGGTTGATCGTAACGGCTCATATGCCCTGATGCATTTTAATTTTCAGTCGCAGGCTTTAGCACCCTGACCCTCTTGCCTGGAAAGACAGCCAGCGCTAGAATCTCCCTAAGGCAGCAGTTGTTTATTAGAAAGATCAGCTGAAAAGGAGAGGTTATGAGTTATCTGCGCACCCTGTCTCTTTTTATATGTTTTTTTATTTCCCTATTCTTAAGCGGTTGTCTGTCAACTACCGGACACTATCTGGGCGCCCTCGCCGACAAGGAAGCAGTCACAGCAATTACGCCGGTGCTGGATGCCCAACAACACTGGGAAGAGTTTTATGTGACGGTTGATAGTCGCCTGATGCGCCTGGAAGACCAATACCGGATGACGGGATGGCTGTCCTTTTCTCAGCATTCTCGGATGATGTATGCCCGGGTTGCCGATGTCGAATTAACATTATTCCTGCTGGATGCTGACAATCGGGTGGTTGATTATCGCAAGGCGACTCATTTTAAAGGCTTAAGTCCTGAGGATCGGATTCCCTTTACGGTGACCCTGCCTCTGGTTGAACAGGCTGTCGCCTATACCTTTGGGTATCAGGTTACCCTTATTGATGAGGTGGGGGCCTCTACGACAAACTGGTTTTATCCCCGTACGCGTCACTAGCTGAGCGACCCGGTTGAGAGGGTGTTTTTTTGATCTCGTTCCTAGTTTGTCTGGCCGCATAATAATTTTCTGCGTACAATGCCCCGCTATCTCTGATTGACCACTTCTGCACCCCTTCAATTATACAGGATGACCATGACGCAATTACCACCCCTGGATATAATCGCCCTGCTGCGCGAGGATACCGGTCTGGTGCCGGGATCAATCAAGCAGACTGTCGCCTTGCTGGAAGAAGGGGCCACGGTTCCCTTTATTGCCCGTTACCGTAAAGAGGCGACCGGTGAACTGGATGAGGTGCAGATTCGCCTGATTGAAGAACGGCTGGCCTATCATAAAGAACTTGACGAACGGCGCCGGACAATCCTTAAAACCATTGATGAACAGGGCAAGCTGACGCCGGAATTGCAGGCGCGGATTGTTGCTTGCCGCCAGAAGACCGAGTTGGAAGATCTCTACCTGCCCTACAAGCCGAAGCGCCGCACTAAGGCGACTATCGCCAAAGAGCAGGGGCTGGAACCTCTGGCGCAACAGCTTCTGGCTGCCAGGGGTGCCACCGTTGATCTGCGCCGGCTGGCGCTTCCTTTTGTCAGTGCCGATCTGGGGGTTGCGGACGAGACTGCAGCCTTGCAAGGGGCCGGTCACATTATTGCCGAGCAGTTTGCCGACACGGCCGCGGCCAGAGCACTGGTTCGGGAGTTGACCTGGGAGCAGGGGATCTTCTGTTCAGGACCGGTTCGTGGCAAGGAAGGAGCGGTCAGCAAGTACGAGATGTACTACGATTTCAGCGAGCCGTTAAAACAGATCCCGTCCCACCGTATGCTCGCCATGCGCCGGGGCGAAAAAGAAGAATTTCTGCGTTTGCAGATCGAAGCTCCAGAGCAGGAAATTCTTGGTCGCCTGGCGCAATTGCTGGTACCCGGGGATTCTTCGTGCCGTGAGTGGCTGGTTTCGGTGATTGGAGACGCCTATGCGCGCCTGATCGCCCCGTCCATTGAGGTTGAATTACGCCTGCTGGCCAAACAGAATGCAGACGAAGAGGCGATCCGGGTGTTTGCTGAGAACCTGCGCAACCTGCTTCTTGCTGCTCCGGCCGGGAGTCGCCGGGTGCTCGGGGTTGATCCTGGTTTGCGGACCGGGTCCAAATTGGCAGCGGTGGATGAAACCGGACGCTTTCTCAATCATGCCACCATTTATCCGCATACCGGTGGTGGTCGGGCAGGAAGTGCCGGTAAGGATCTATTACAGCTGATAGATCAGCATACCATCGAGATGGTGGCGATTGGTAACGGCACGGCCGGGCGCGAAATGGAGCAGTTTGTCCGCGTGCAGCTCAAAGAGGCCGGTAAAAAATTGCCGGTGGTCATGGTCAGTGAAGCCGGTGCCAGTGTTTATTCGGCCTCCGACATCGCGCGCGAAGAATTCCCGGATCTCGACCTGACCGTGCGTGGGGCCATCTCCATCGCCCGACGTTTGCAGGACCCACTGGCTGAACTGGTAAAAGTTGATCCCAAGAGTATCGGTGTCGGTCAGTATCAGCACGACGTCAGCCAGAGCGCGCTGAAAAAGTCCCTTGATCAGGTAGTGGAATCCTGTGTTAACTATGTCGGTGTCGATCTCAACACTGCCAGTTGGGCGCTGCTCGCTTTTGTCTCGGGAATTGGCGAAAACCTGGCGAAAGGGATTGTCCGCTATCGAGATGAGCAGGGGGTTTTTGCTGCCCGCAAGCAGTTGCTCAAGGTGCCGCGCTTTGGTCAGAAGGCTTTTGAACAGGCTGCCGGCTTCCTGCGGATTCGTCAGGGTGGTGAACCCCTGGATAATACCGCGGTCCATCCCGAGCGCTACCCGTTGGTGGCGACCATGGCAAGGGACGCGGGGATTGATGTGGCGACCCTGATCAGTCGCCCCGAGCTGCTTGATCAGATCGATCTGAAAGCTTATGTGCGAGAAGATGTCGGTTTGCCGACCCTGCGCGATATTGTTGCCGAGCTTAAAAAACCCGGGCGCGATCCGCGCGAATCCTTTGTTGCCAGTGGTTTCCGAGAGGATGTCACCGGAATGGATGATCTCAAGGAGGGGATGACTCTGGGTGGTATCGTCACCAACGTTGCAGCCTTCGGCGCTTTTGTCGATATCGGTGTGCATCAGGACGGACTGGTTCATGTCAGCCAGCTCGCTGACCGCTTTGTCAAGAACCCGGCTGACGTGGTCAAGGTTGGCCAGCAGGTGCAGGTCCGGGTGCTGGAGGTGGATATTCAACGCAAGCGGATTTCACTGACAATGCGCAGTGGCGAAGTGAAAGAGGACAAGCCTGTCGCTATGCGCCCGGGCAAGGATGCAGGCCGCCAGAAAACGGAAAATAAGCAGAAGTCTGCAGTGAAGCCAGGGCCGACAAACCTGGCCGCAGCGTTGGAAAGATCGGGCTTTCGCGTGAGCAGGAAAAAATAGGAGTTTCCATGTACGGTGAAAAAACCCACTCACTGCTGATCGGCTATATCCTGTGGATCTTCGGGTTCATGGGGGCCCACCGTTTTTACTACGGGCGTTCCGTCAGCGGCACCATCTATTTTTTTACCCTGGGACTGCTGTTTATCGGCTGGATTGTCGATCTGTTTCTGATCCCGGGAATGGATCGGATCGCCGATCTGCGCTACAGCCATGGGCCCAAGGATTATAACGTCACCTGGATCCTCATGACCTTTCTCGGCATCTTCGGGGTCCACCGTTTTTATCTCGGCAAATGGATCACCGGGCTGATCTGGTTTTTTACCGGAGGCCTGTTTCTGATCGGCTATCTCTACGATTTCTGGACCCTCAATGAACAGGTGGACGAGGTCAATCGCGGCGAAATTCCTGTCTGATGAACGTGGAAATTCCTTTAATCCAAGATAAATTGTAACTATTGACCTCTGTCCTGGCGCAGGGTCGGGGTTTTTGTGGCAAGGGTGTTTGTCGCCATGGACGGCGACAACAAGCGGTCAGGGATGACCCCTCGGGAAACAATCGCGTCCATTGACATAGGAACCCCGATCCGGTGCTGAACAGTTACGATAAATTTTCCTTTTGATTGGCCTGCGGGGTTGATTTTTACTCTAGTTTTGTTAGGGTTCAAATAAACCACTGTTTTAAAGAAAGGAGAATGTCGTGGGATTTCTGTCTAAAATTTTTGGTGGAACACCAGATTATCCTCAATTGCAACCGGAGATGCCGGCGGCGCAGCAGCTAAAAACCGTGCGCGCCAACCTCGAACAACTGGCCGGTGAGGTGAGTGAACCGATGGAAGTGGTTCCCGGAGAATCATCAGCGTACGTTTTTATCGGCAAGCCGCCCAAGCGTTTCGGGATCGCCTGGATTGAAGATGATCAAATCAAAAGTTTCAAGTCGGTCGTCGCTGAACAAAATGTTTCGCAGCAAATGCTGAACAAGGTATCGGATGAATTGCGGGAGGTTTACAAGCGTCATGATGACGTGACTCGTTACCAGACCAAAGTTGGGGATCGGGAGGTAGTTGTAACCCCATCGGAAACATTGAAAGATGAGGTTCACACTATTTTGACAAGTTTGAACTGACCAGGATGCATCGGGTCAGTTCAACCCAATGCCAGCGCAACATAGATCCGCGCTGCATCTTCAACTTCGGAAAAACTGGTCTGTTCATCGGCGGTGTGAGCGGTTTCAAGGGAGCCGGGACCAAGGATCAAGGGTTTGCTGCCGGCCTGAAAAAACAGGTTGCCGTCTGAATGGGAGCGAAAAGGCACCAGATTTAATGGCAGGTTGAGGCGCGGATAAACTTCTTCAAGGATGCTGATGGTGTTGTCCTCCGGGGCAAGCTGATAGCCACCGGCTTCAAAGTCAAAAACCACCTCAAGATCCAGCCCTTTGATTGAACTGCGGGCCTGCTCCAGGGTTTTTTCGATGATGCTGCGCACTGTCACCGGGCTTAAATCGGGCGACAGGTGCAGGTCGATCATCGCCTCACAGCGGTCGGGTACGACAAATCCCGCCCGCGATGAACTCATTTCACGAATCGAATAAACCAGTTTGGCTGCCTGCTGACGAAACGCGGTTGATCGTTCGATCTGCAACAGCACCCGTAGCATCGACTCAATGGCATTGTGCCCAAGTTCCGGCAGGGAGGAGTGAATGCGCCGCCCCTGGGTGATCAGGGTGATCTCCATATAGCCATAATGATCGAAGGCCGGGAGCAGGGCGGTCGGTTCGCCAATAATCACCGAACGCGGGCAGCACTCTTCAAGGAACCTGGAACTGCCATCACCATTTTCCTCCTCACCGACGACCAACAGCAGCCCGAGGGATGGACGTTGTTCTTCCGGCAGGGTGGCCAGGGCGGTCCAGGCTTCAATCATGGCGGCACAACCGCCTTTCATGTCAGCACTGCCGAGACCACGAATAACTCCCCATTCTTCAACTGCGGCATAATCATCGATATCCCAGGCAGGAACCGTATCAACATGGCCGACCAGATAAAGATCGGGTTTGTCACTGCCCATGGTGGCGATCAGGTTGAAGCGCTCTTCCTCATCAACGACCTGACGCCGCACGTTTGTTCCGGTGGCGCGTAGCTGCTCTTCGAGAAACAGCTGAATATCTTCCTCTTTGCCGGAGGGAGAATAGATGTCGATCATGTCGATAAGGTTTTTTTTCAGGCGGCCAGGATCAATCTCATGCCAGACCTGTTCCAGGCGCGATGTCATCAGCTATTCCTTTTTTCTCTTTTTTTTGCGTGAACGAGACAGGTTCAAAGTCATATAAACGTGTTGCTGGATATGACCGAAGCCGAGTTTTTCAAAGAAGCGAATACCGGCTTCGTTGTCAGCATCGGTATCAATAATAATCATGCGCACCCCTTGTTCCTTCATGCGCACCTTAAGTTCATCGAACAGCTTTTGGCCGGTTCCCCACTTTTGCAGCCCGGGACGTACGCCGATCCAGACCAGATATCCATATTTCCATGAGGAATGCTGTTTTTCGACGGTGGTGCCCAGGGCAAAACCGACAATTTCGTCTGCTAATTCGGCGACCAGACAGAGTTCACAGTCGGAGTTGAACAAGGTGGTAATTTCGTACTCATCCCAGGTGCGGTACATGCTCGGTGAAAAGTCGGAGGTAAACAGTAGTTCGCCCAGGTGAAAAACCGCCGCCATATCGTCAATGGTCATCTGGCGGATATCCAGTTCGTCAGTCAATGCTTCTTTGTTCATCGAGACACCATCAGTAATTATAAAAAGGAAAAATTAATACCCAGCCTTATAGATAGCAGAAAAACACAGTCACGATAAGATTTGATTGTATAATATTGAAGATAGTTTTTTCCAGTAGATGAAAATGTGCTTGTTACCAAAATCAGTTTATCGGCATTACGTAACTGTATTTTTAAAGGGGTTCCGGTAGGGTATCAATGCAATTCTCCTGGTGAGTTTAGGTGAGGTATTCATGATTTGTAGCACAATGCGGATATCCGTTGTCGTTGTCCTGATGTTGCTGGGCTGGCCTGATCTGACAATCTGCGCGCTGGCGCAGTCGCCCTGGAAGCAAGAGCAACTGCTGCAGGAGCCGATATTTAACGGCCACTTTTTCATGCGCGAAGCAGGCAGTGAACATCAGAATATACTGCTGCTGGTGCATGGCTTGGGTGATCAGGCTTCTGATATCTGGGAACCTTTTGTTGCCGAGCTGGCTGAGAGTTTTCACGTCATTGCTCCTGATCTCCCTGGCTTTGGCCGTTCCACCCGTGCTAATCAATTATACTCTCCTGATAATTATGCTCAGTTTGTTTACTGGCTGATGACGCGCTATCCTGATAAACCGGTTTACCTGGTTGGTCATTCTCTGGGGGGCGCTATTTCCTTGCATGTTGCTGCACGCCATGGCGAACGTCTTGAGCGTTTGATTCTTGTCGATGCTGTAGGAACCCTCCACCGCCTTGCCGTCAGCCAGAATTTGGTTCGCGATCTGATCAGCCTTGATCTGCCTTTTTATTCAACAACGTTGGAATCACGTCTGGGGCAGATTGCCGGACTGGTGCTGGAAAAAACCTCACGTGTTCCCCTGGATCCTGATCTGATCCTGGCAAACGCCGCAGCCCGGGAAAAGTTCCTTGCCGGAGATCCGGCCCGCATTGCTGCTCTGGCGCTGGTGCAGAGCGATTTTTCCCTGTTGTTGCCACGAATAACCACTCCGACCTGGTTGATCTGGGGGGATCAGGATCAGATTGCACCGGTACGCATTGCCAAGATTCTTGACTGGAACTTAACGGATAGTCGACTCAGGCTGCTTCATGGTCTTGATCATACGCCGATGAATGAAGATCCACAGCAATTCATGGTCGCGTTGCAACAAGCATTGTCTGGAGAGAAGCCTGGCATTGCTCCTCCTGATACGCCAGCTGAACCGGTTGATGTTGTTTGTGATCATCAGCGGGGGCGGGTTTTCAGCGGTAATTTTGCAAAACTACAGATTGATAACTGCAATGACGTGCTGATTAGCGATGCGCAGGTCGCACAATTGATAACGATCGATTCACAGGTGACGATAGAACGGTCGCAACTGGGTAATGACTCTCAGGGTATAGCTATCCAGTCCCTGCGCTCAAATTTGACTCTGACGGGGGTCGATATCCGGGGGAGTATCGGGATTCAGATCGACCAGAGCCGCGTTGATCTTGCCGGTGGACGTTTTTTGGGGACACCCATGGCGGTGATGGCGGTGGGTAATCCCTCGTCTATTCTGTTTTCCAGCTCGATCAAACGACTTAATGGTCAGCTAATACCCTTGCAATTGAGCCGTGGGATGGGCCAGGGGGAAAGTTTCTAGCAGGAGAGAAAGCTGAAGCTTGAGATCTGAAATGATCAAGGCACCCAAGTAACTGGGTGCCTTGATCATTTCAGGGTGTCTTGTTGTAGTGGTTATTGTGCAGCTGCGCTACCGCGGGTTTTGCTGCGCTCGATTGACTGCAGGGCCAGATATTCCTTGCCGAAGCGGTTGAGGTTTTCGATTTCATCATCATAGTTGTCGTAATGACGCTCTTCATCGACTACCAACTGCTCAAACAATCTTTTTGATACCGAATCGGCATGGTTGCCACATTCGTTGGCCCAGCGGTTGTAATCGAGGGCACTCTGCTCTTCCATCGCCTTGGCCAGTTGCAGCATTTCCTCAACTTTAGTGATCTTTTTCACATCTTGAGATGCCTTCATCTCGACATCGCCACCCAAAAAGAGGATGCGTTCGGCCAGGTCTTCAACATGCATCATTTCTTCAATGGCGATTTTTTTGAACAGACCGGCGAGCAGGTCATAACCCTGATCGTCGCAGTGAAAATGAAAATACATATACTGGTGCAATGCAGTAATTTCTTCGGCCACGGCCTGGTTCAGTAAAACGACGCTTTTTTCATGCATAACAGGATCTCCTCAGTTAGTTGTCAGGGGGGTGATTATTACTTGCCCCAGGTGTTACGAATCCGTTGTACGGCGGTTTCAACATTGCTGCGTTCACCAAAGGCGGAAAGGCGGAAATAGCCTTCACCACTGGGACCAAAACCGCTGCCCGGGGTGCCGACGACGTGGCATTCGTTCAAGAGCTTATCAAAAAACTCCCAACTGTTCATTCCTTCCGGTGCTTTTAACCAGATATAGGGAGCATCAACGCCGCCGTAGCATTCAACACCTGCGGCACGCAGTCCTTCACGGATAATCCGGGCATTTTCCATGTAATAATTGATAATCTCGCGGGTCTGCTGCCAGCCCTCTTCCGAATACACCGCAGCTGCAGCGCGTTGTACCGGGTAGGAGGCGCCGTTGAACTTGGTTGTAACGCGACGCTTCCAGAGCTTGTTGAGACTGTATTCCTCATCACTTGAGGTTGTTCCGGTTAACTGCTCCGGTACCACGACCAGGCCGCAACGCACCCCGGTAAAGCCGGCCGTTTTTGAAAAGGAGCGGAATTCAATGGCGCACTCTTTGGCCCCCTCAATCTCATAAATAGAGTGCGGGATGCCGGGGGTGGTGATAAAGGCTTCGTAGGCGGCGTCAAAGAAGATAACCGCATCGTTGGCACGGGCATAATCGACCCATTTTTTCAGTTCTTCCCTGGATGCCACAGTGCCGGTCGGGTTGTTGGGGTAGCACAGGTAGATAATATCGACCTTCTCCCTGGGCAGATCAGGGATAAAGTTATTGTCGGCGGTAAAGGGCATGTAGACGATCCCTTTATAGTAGCCCTTTTCATCGGCTTCACCGGTGCGCCCCACCATGACGTTGGTATCGTTATAGACCGGGTAGACCGGATCGCCGATGGCAACGACATTATCCAGGGCAAAGATATCAAGGATATTGGCGCAGTCGCATTTTGAGCCGTCGGAAATGAAAATTTCATTGGTTTTCAAATCAACACCCAAGGGTTTGTAGCTTTTGTCGATAATCACCTGTGACAGCCATTCATAGCCTTGCTCCGGGCCGTAGCCAGCGAAGTTTTCTGCCGTGCCGAGATCATCAATGGCCTGATGAAAAGCTTGAATAACGGCCGGCGCAAGGGGGCGGGTGACGTCACCTATCCCTAAGCGAATAACCTTGGCTTGAGGGTTGGCTTTGGTGAATTCAGTGACGCGGCGACCAATTTCAGGGAACAGGTAGCCGGCTTTGAGTTTCAGATAATGATCGTTGATACGTACCATTCTTTATCTCTCCTTTATGTTTATTCGAATGAACGAAAAATTTTTGTCCACGGAAATCACGGAAAAAGCATCTCTCACAGAGACACAAAGGCACAAAGGGGGGCCGTTTTAGGGGGTAAAACCAAAACCAAGCAGAATTAATTTAGAAGACAAAAGTCCCCGGCTTTTACCTTCTGAATTCTAGTTCCTGAATTCTGTATTCTGTTTTTTACGGTTTCGTCCGTTTTTTTCGTGTGTTCCGTGGACCAAAAACTGTTTTTCAGGGCGTGTCAGCTCAGCCCCAGTACATCCTGCATATCATACAGACCTGGCGGCTGGCTTTGCAGCCAGACACAGGCGCGGGCCGCGCCGCGGGCGAACATGTCGCGGCTCATGGCGCGGTGGCTGATTTCGATGCGTTCCCCCATGCCGATAAAATAGACCGTGTGTTCACCGACAATATCACCGCCGCGCACGGTTTGCATGCCGATTTCGGCGTGAGTACGTTCACCGCACATTCCCTCACGGTGGTAATTAGCGACCTGATTGTAGTCGCGCCCCAGAGTCTCGGCCACCACTTCTCCCATGCGTACTGCCGTGCCGGAAGGGGAATCTTTTTTCTTGTTGTGGTGTAGTTCAACAATTTCGACATCAAAATCATCACCCAGGATGTTGGCTGCTTCCTTGAGGAGCTTGAAGCAGGCATTGACGCCGATACTCATGTTGGGCGCAAGGACCACTGGAATCGTTCTGGCAAATTCCTCGACCTGCTGTTTCTGCTCGGGGGTAAAGCCGGTTGATCCGCTGACCAGCATCTTGCCGTGACGGGCGCAGACTGCGAGATTGTTCAGGGTCACTTCCGGGAAGGTGAAATCGATAAGGACATCAGCAGCTGCAACCGCGGCATCAAGGTCGCTGGTCAAGGCGACGCCGAGATTTCCGGCGCCGGCAATCAGTCCGGCATCCATCCCCAGTTGCGGGTGAGCATCCCGTTCAACTGCTCCAGACAAGGTAAGTTCTTTTGTTCCTCCCACCGCATGAATCAGGCGGGCACCCATGCGCCCGGCGGCGCCAATAATGGCAACATTCATGATGATTATCCTTGTGTCGCTAAGCTGTTCAAATCAGCTGGTGCTTGCTTAGCACTGCTTTTAGTCTGGTCAGATTTTCCGGTTGCAGATCAACCAGTGGCAGTCGTACACCAGGACGGCATTTCCCCATCAACGAGGCGGCGGTTTTGACCGGTACCGGGTTGGCTTCAATGAACATGGCCTGATGGACATCGAGCAGTTGCAGATGCAGTTTTCTGGCATCATCCCAGCGGTTTTCCTGTGCTGCCACGACCATCTGCTTGACCTGTCTGGGAATAATGTTGGCAGATACGGAAATAACGCCTTTGGCGCCACAGGCCATCAGCGGCAGGGCAAGGAAGTCATCTCCTGATAACACATCGATCTTGTCCCCGGCCCTAGCAATAATTTCGCTGGCCTGGGTAACATCGCCTGAGGCTTCTTTGATGGCGACAATCTGCTTGAATTCAGCCAGGCGAATAGTGGTGGCGGCGGTTATGTTGCTACCAGTGCGCCCGGGAACATTATAGAGTATTTGCGGCAGTGCGACACTCTCAGCAAGGGACTTGTAATGCTGGTAGATTCCTTCCTGCGACGGCCGATTGTAGTAGGGTGACACCAACAGCAAGCCGTCAGCGCCGGCTTCTTTGGCGTGACGGGAGATTTCAATCGCCTCGGCCGTGGAGTTGGAGCCGGTTCCGGCAACAACCGGGACACGTTTGTTGACCTGTTCTATGCAGATATCGATCACCCGGTTATGTTCATGATAGTTAAGGGTGGCCGACTCCCCGGTCGTCCCGCAGGGGACGATCACATCGGTGCCGTTTTCGATTTGGAATTCGATCAGTTGGCGATAGCTTTCTTCATCAACTTTCCCCTGTTCATCGAAGGGGGTGATGATGGCAGTCATAGATCCGTGAAACATATTCTCCTCCAAAAAAGAAAAGTGCAGGCCGCTATTGCTAACATACTGTTCAGTTAAAGTAAAGGATTGTGCCCCTCGCCATTACAATAAATAGGTTAAAAAACAATTAGTTGGACTGTTCTTCCGATTCTTTTGAATCTGCCTCAGGGGTCGCAGCGGGTTGCTCAACTGCTGCCTTGGTGATCGGGCGAACCGGTCCTTTTTTGCCGCAGGCTGACAGCAGCAGAACCGTGATGATCAGAATCAGGACGAGTTGGGTACGCATCAGGTTGCCTTGTTGTTCAGCCGCTCCAGTTCCCTTTCCACCGCCGTGCGGGCGGTGCCGCCGGTGGCCTTGCGGGCGTTGACCGAGGCTTCGAGGGTGACAAAATCATAAATATCCCGGTCGATTAAATCTGAGAAACTGCGAAATTCTTCCAGGCTTAATTCGGGGATATCCTTACCGGTCTCCACGCAATAGCGCACTGTCTTGCCAACCACTTCGTGGGCCTGACGGAAGGGCATCCCCTTGCGGACACAGTAGTCAGCAACGTCGGTGGCCGTCGAAAATCCCCGCGCAGCAGCAATCCGCATGTTGTCGCCTTTGACCTGCATTTCAGCAATCATGTCGGCGAAAACCTTCAAGCTCCCTTTGACCGTGTCGATGGTGTCAAACAGGGGCTCCTTGTCTTCCTGCATGTCCTTGTTGTAGGCCAGCGGCAGCGATTTCATCAGGGTCAAGAGGGCAATCAGGTTGCCGTAGACCCGTCCGGTTTTCCCACGCACCAGTTCCGGAACGTCAGGATTTTTTTTCTGCGGCATGATCGAACTGCCGGTACAGAAGGCATCGGACAGTTCAATAAAGTTGAAGTCAGCGCTCGACCAGAGAATCAGTTCTTCCGACAGGCGCGACAGGTGCATCATCAGGATCCCGGCACAAGCGCAGAACTCGATGGCAAAGTCACGATCAGACACGCTGTCAAGGCTGTTGCGCGTTACCTCGTCAAAACCCAGTTGTTGTGCCACCCATTCACGGTCGATGGGGAAGGTGGTGCCGGCCAGGGCCCCCGCGCCCAGCGGTAGAACATTGAAACGTTTGCGCAGATCTTGCAGACGACTGATATCGCGGGCGACCATCTCGCGATAGGCGAGCATGTGATGGCTGTAGAGTACCGGCTGAGCGGTCTGCAGATGGGTGTAGCCGGGCATGATGACATTCAGGTTGTTCCGGGCCTGGTTGATCAGCGATTGCTCAAGTTTGCCCAGATAGTCCAGGATCGTGTCGATTTCATCGCGCAGGAAGAGGCGGATATCGACTGCGACCTGATCGTTGCGGCTACGTCCGGTGTGCAGCTTGCCACCGACGGGGCCGATGCGCTCAATCAGCCGCGCCTCGATATTCATGTGAATGTCTTCGAGGGCAACGCAGAACTCAATCTCGCCGGCTTCGATATCAGCAAGGATCGCGTCAAGTCCGGCGATGATCTGTTGCGCTTCGTCGACAGTAATAATCCCCTGACGCCCAAGCATCTCGGCATGGGCTTTTGAACCCTGAATATCGTAGCGGTAAAGGCGCTGATCGAATTCGATGGAGGCAGTGAATTCCTCGACGAATTTATCCGTTGCCTGGGTGAAACGACCACCCCATAATTTGCTGCTCATTGTTGCTCCATATACTTTTCAACGTTGAGGCGCTATTTCTGCGGCGGTTAAACATTGAAGTGTAGGGGCAGGGTTTCCCTGCCCAGGGCGCGGAAACCGCGCCCCTACCACGTCTCTACGTTAAAGCCTTTCGTTATTTTTTCGCTGCCCGCTGAATTGCCGCAATCCGCAAACGCAAGGCATTGAGTTTGATGAACCCTTCAGCATCGGCCTGGTTATAGACCTCATCGGCCTCAAAGGTGGCGAAATCGACATTGAACAGGCTGTTAGTGGCTGAATCGCGGCCGACAACCCGGCAGTGCCCTTTGTAGAGCTTGATCCGCGCTTTGCCGTTGACGGTCTGCTGGGTGTTGTCGATCAGGGCTTGGAGGGCCAGACGCTCGGGAGCGAACCAGTAGCCGTTGTAGATCATGGCGGCATAGCGCGGGACCAGGGAGTCGCGCAGGTGCATGACTTCACGGTCCATAGTGATCGATTCGACTGCCCGGTGGGCCTCTTCGAGGATGGTGCCGCCGGGGGTTTCATAGACGCCGCGGCTCTTCATGCCGACATAGCGATTTTCCATCAAGTCGACGCGGCCGATACCGTGTTTGCCGCCGAGTTCATTGAGTTTGGCCATCAGCCTGGCCGGTGACAGACGCTCACCATTAACCGCAACGGCGTCACCTTTTTCAAACTCGATGTCAACAAATTCCGGTTGGTCGGGGGCATCTTCCGGCCGTACGGTCAGTACGTACATTTCTTCCGGTGCCTCGGCCCAGGGGTTCTCGAGGACATCCCCTTCAAAGGAGATGTGAAGCAGGTTGCGGTCGGAACTCCAGGGGAATTTTTTGCTGGTCGGCACCGGAATTCCGTGTTTTTTGGCGTATGCTTCCAGGGCGGTGCGGCTTTTCATATCCCATTCGCGCCAGGGGGCGATGACCTTGATCGCCGGATCAAAGTGATAATAGGCAATTTCAAAACGCACTTGGTCATTACCCTTGCCGGTGGCGCCGTGGGAAACGGCGTCGGCTCCTTCTTTGGCGGCTATCTCCATCTGGGCTTTGGAGATCAGTGGGCGGGCAATCGAAGTGCCGAGGAAGTAACGTCCTTCGTAGATGGCGTTGGCACGGAACATGGGAAAAACAAAGTCGCGAGCAAACTCTTCTTTCAAATCGACGATATGACAGGAAGAAGCACCGGTTTTTTTGGCTTTATCCGGGACATGATCAAGCTCTTCCCCCTGGCCGAGGTCGGCGCAATAGGCAACGACTTCACAGCCGTATTCCTCTACCAGCCACTTGAGAATAATCGAGGTGTCAAGTCCCCCTGAATAAGCCAAAACCGCTTTTTTAACCTGTCCTTTTTTGCTCATTGTAGATACTCCTGTGGGTAAAAAAGGGTGGAAGGTTCCACCGCTAAAGTTTGATGACGTAGGTGTCGGACAAACGATCATGGAGGGCGCGTTTCTGGTCGTCAAAAATCACCATCAGATAGCCGATGCCGAAAATAATGCCGGAAAGAAACTTTGCCGGCACCTCGCGAAAAGCCGCTCGTCCATAGCTGATCGGGGAGCCGTCCTGACGAACCACCTTGATGCGCAGTACCATCTTGCCGGGGGTTTGACCGCAGTAACCAGTGAAAAAAATGTAATAGGTAAAGCTGATCAGGTAACTGAAGAAATGGACGATAAAGGCGGTCTCTCCGGCACCACCGTCACTGCCAACGACGGTCACGGTGCCGGCCAGGGCCAGCAGTCCGCCAAGGATCATCTGCAGGCCGAAAACAATGGCAGCATCCACCAGGGTGGCAACGGCACGCATCCAGAAGGTCGCTTTGGGCACCGCATCCATCGGGTTAGGATATACCCCGGGCATGGGCGGGCGCGGTGGGGCACCGGTTTGCTGCCATGGAGTCTCTTCCGGTGGCTGCGGTGGAGCAACCGGCGAGGGATCTTTGTCTTGTTGCTGTGGCGTTTGCGGCTGATCGGCGGGGCGGGCAGGTTCACTGTCGCTGACAGTTACCTTTTCCTCCTGCTGGTCCTTTTGTGGCGGCAGATCAAACGCTTTGGTACACAAGGGACATTTGACCCGAGTCGTTCCGGCCGGGATCTGCTGTGGATCGATAGTGCGGCTGTATTCACAGTGGGGACAGGTCAATTTCATGATGTTAATCCGCCATCAGGGTGGCCATGATGGCCTTCTGTACGTGGAGACGATTTTCCGCTTCGTCAAAGATGATCGATTGTGACCCTTCCATCACCTCGTTGGTGATTTCTTCACCACGATGTGCGGGCAGACAATGCATCACCAGGGCATCCAGGTTTGCGGTGCTGAGCAGCTCGCTGTTGATCTGGAAGCCGGCAAACGCTTTGGCGCGGATTTGTTGTTCCTCCTCCTGTCCCATGCTTGCCCAGACATCGGTGTTGAGAATGTCGGCACCAGCGGCCGCTTCGCGGGGATCATTGGTCAGGATCAGTCGGGCCCCGGCCCGGTGTGCCTGGTCTACAACCCCTGGATCCGGTCCGTAACCTAACGGGGTGGCAATCCGCAACTCAAACCCGAACACTGACGCGGCATTGATCCAGCTGTTGGCCATATTGTTGCCATCGCCGATCCAGCAATAAACCAGCTCGCGGTAATTGGGGCGATGTTCACTGACGGTAAAGAGGTCGGCCATCAGCTGGCAGGGATGATTCAGGTCAGTCAGGCCATTAATGATCGGCACGCTGCTATGGGCAGCAAACTCTTCAACAATGGAATGGGAAAAAGTGCGGATCATGACACCGTCGCAGTAACGCGCCATCACCTTGGCACTGTCGCGGATCGGTTCGCCACGCCCCATCTGGGTATTGCCGGAATGAAGAAACAGGGCATGGCCGCCCAGTTGAAACATGCCGGCCTCGAAGGAAACGCGGGTACGGGTGGAGCTCTTTTCGAAGATCATCGCCAGGGTTTTCCCTTCCAGCAGGCGATGGGGGATACGCTGCTGCTGTTTGGCTTTGAGATCACGGGTCAGGGCAAATATGGCCTCAAGATCGTCTAATGACCAGTCGGAGAGGGAGAGAAAATCTTTTTTCATGCGGTTGCTGCTCCTGCATTATGTTCACTGAAAATAGAATCCAGGGTGTCGATCAGTTGATCGATCTCGGCATGGCTGACAATCAGCGGTGGGACAAAGCGTAACACATTGCCGGCGGTACAGTTGATTAAAAGGCCCTTTTCCAGTGCTTTGTTGACAATCGGAGCACCTTCGCAGCTCAGTTCGACCCCGATCATCAGGCCGCGACCGCGAACGCTGAGGATCAGCGCATGACGTTGTTTGAGTTGTTCGAGTTGGGCCATAAAAAAGATCCCGGTTGCGCGACACTGCTGCAGCAAATCCGGGTTGTTCAGTTCGTTAAATGCAGCAATGGCGGCAGCTGTGGCCAAGGGATTGCCACCGAAGGTTGAGCCGTGGGTGCCTGATCCGAGGACGTCGGAATAGGGGTCACGGGCAACCATGGCGCCAATCGGAACTCCACCGCCAAGAGCCTTGGCCAGGGTCATCACATCGGGCTCGAGGCCTTCCTGCTGATAAGCAAACAGGGTTCCGGTACGTCCCATGCCGGTCTGGATTTCGTCGAAAATCAACAACAGCTGGCGGTCATTACAGAGGTCACGAACCGCTTTGAGGTAGCCGGGCGGTGGAATACGAATACCCCCTTCGCCCTGGATCGGCTCAAGCATGACTGCGCAGGTGTTGGGGCCGACCGCCTGGTGCAGGGCCTCAATATCACCAAAAGCAACGTGTTTGAAGCCGGGAAGCAACGGGGCAAAACCTGCCTGAATTTTTTCCTGGCCGGTAGCGCTGACGGTTGCCAAGGTCCGGCCATGGAAAGAGGCGGTAGCAGAGATAATTTCGTGGCGCTGGGAACCAAACTTGTCGCCACTCCATTTGCGTGCCAGTTTAAGTGCCGCTTCGTTGGCTTCAGCGCCGGAATTGCAGAAAAAGACGCGGTTGCCGAAGGAGTTTTCACACAGCAGGCGTGACAATTCGATCTGGGTGGGGATGTGGTAAAAGTTGGAGCAGTGAATCAGAGTGCCGGCCTGTTCGCGAATGGCGGCTACCACCGCCGGATGGCAATGGCCGAGGTTATTAACGGCAACACCGGCGAGAAAGTCGAGGTACTGCTTACCGTCGTTGTCGATCAAGCGGCAGCCTTCGCCCCGCACTGCCACCAGTGGGTAGCGCCCGTAAGTGCCGGCAACCGTGGTCAGGCCCTGGTCAATCCATTGTTCGCTTGACGTCATTATTTGTACCTCGCCACAGCGGTCCCAATCCCCTTGTCGGTGAAGATTTCCAACAGACAGGCATGCTCCATGCGTCCATCGACAATGTGGGTTTTGCCGACCCCTGCTTCGATGGCTTCGACACAACAATTGACCTTGGGGATCATGCCGCCGGAAATGGTACCGTTGTTGATCAGGTCGGGAACACGCCGGATGTCAATGGTCGAAATCAGGCGTCCATCCTTGTCCTTAACCCCTTCAACATCGGTGAGCAGAATCAGTTTTTCGGCCTTTAAGGCGCCGGCGATCTTGCCTGCTACCAGATCAGCGTTGATGTTATAAGTTTCGCCCTCAAGTCCGCCGCCAATCGGGGCGATAACCGGAATGAAATTATTGTTTTCAAGGGCTTTAATGATCGCCGGGTTAACCTCTTCGACCTCACCAACCATGCCGATATCGAGGATCTCAGGCGTCAGAGAGTCGGGATTGATCGCGGTCATTTCCATCTTGCGGGCGCGGATCAGGCCACCATCCTTACCGGTAATGCCAACAGCTTTGCCGCCGTGACGGTTGATATTGGAGACAATCTCTTTATTGACCTTGCCGCCCAGGACCATTTCCACCACATCCATCGTGGCGCTGTCAGTGACGCGCATCCCCTGGACAAAATGACTCTGGATATTCATCGCCTCCAGAACCCTGCCGATCTGCGGCCCACCACCGTGGATAACCACGGGGTTGAGACCGATATATTTCATCAGGATGATATCACGGGCAAATTCTTCTCTTAAACGTTCATCGACCATGGCATGGCCACCGTATTTGATGACGATAGAGGTGCCGTAAAAACGCCGGATCCACGGCAGAGCTTCCATCAGAACGTTGGCTTTGGCTATCAACTCTTGCATTACCGTTTACCTTTACAAGATGTAACGAGACAAGTCTTCATCCTGGCTGATTTTAGCCAGTCGTTCCTGCACCTGTTCAGCACCAATCATCACCTTGTCGCCGGAACGTTCCGGCGCGTTGAATGAGAGATCTTCCAGCAGTTTCTCCATAATCGTGTGGAGGCGCCGGGCACCGATATTTTCTGTGTGATCATTGACCGTTTTGGCAATTTTAGCCATTTCGCGGATAGCATCCTCGTCAAATTGCAAGTCGATGGATTCGGTTTTCATCAGCTCACGGTACTGGCGAATCAGGGCATTTTTCGGCTCAGTTAAAATCCGGTAAAAGTCGTCCTCGCCAAGGCTGTCCAACTCTACCCGGATCGGGAAACGTCCCTGAAGTTCGGGGATCAGATCCGAAGGTTTTGTCATGTGGAAGGCACCGGCAGCAATAAACAGAATATGGTCAGTTTTGATGGCACCGTGCTTGGTGTTGACCGTGCTGCCCTCGACAATCGGCAGGATGTCACGCTGAACCCCCTCGCGCGAAACTTCCGGCCCATGTACCCCTTCGCGGCTGGCAATCTTGTCGATTTCATCAATAAAGATAATCCCGCTCTGCTCGGCCCGCTCTTTGGCCAGAGTTGTAACGTTTTCCATATCGACGAGCTTTTCCGCTTCGCTTGAGGTAAGAATGTCACGGGCTTCGCTGACCTTGACCCGTTTGCGTTTGGCACTTTTCGGGAAGAGGTTGCCGAACATTTCCTTGATGTTGAGTCCCAGTTCCTCGTTCCCCTGGGGAGTGAAAATCCCCATGGAGGGCATGTTGCTGACTTCGATATCAAGTTCAACAAAACGTTCATCCAGCTCTCCCAGGCGCAGCAGCTTGCGCAGCCGGTCCCGGGTGCCCTGACGCTGTTCTTCTTTATCGGGAGAACGGTCAGCCTCTCCCGGCAGTAGCAGATCCAGCAACCGTTCTTCGGCATTGGCCTCGGCCTTGATCTGCATTTTTGCCGTTTCTTCTTCCTTAACTATGTTGATGGCCAATTCGAGCAGATCACGCACCATACTCTCGACATCACGGCCGACATAACCAACCTCGGTAAATTTGCTGGCTTCCACCTTGATGAATGGAGCCTGGGCGAGTTTGGCCAGACGTCGGGCAATTTCAGTTTTGCCGACGCCGGTCGGGCCAATCATAATGATGTTTTTCGGGGCGATCTCATCACGCAGTTCGGCAGGCACCTGCTGACGGCGCCAGCGGTTGCGTAAGGCCACAGCAACAGCACGCTTGGCGTCCTTCTGGCCGATAATATAGCGATCCAGTTCAGAAACAATTTCGCGGGGGGTAAAGTTGTTCAAGAAAGTACCTCGATAGCAATCTGGTCGTTGGTGTAAATACAGATATCAGCGGCAATCTTGAGCGCTTCTCTGGTGATCTGGGCGGCATCAAGGGTGGAGTGAGCGACCATCCCGCGGGCTGCGGCGAGGGCAAAGCTGCCGCCTGAACCAATGGCAGCTACCCCGTCATCGGGCTCGATAACATCTCCGGCGCCGGAGATAATCAGGGTGACATCTTTGTCGGCGACAATCAGCAAGGCTTCCAGGCGGCGTAGAATGCGGTCGGTGCGCCAGTCTTTGGCCAGGGCAACAGCTGCGCGGGGCAGGTTGCCGCGATACTCCTGGAGCTTGGCCTCAAATTTTTCAAACAGGGTAAAGGCATCGGCGGTGCTGCCGGCAAATCCTGCCAACACCTTGTCTTCATAAAGTCTTCTGATTTTGCGGGCGCCGTGCTTCATCACGGTATTGCCGAGGCTGACCTGCCCGTCGCCTCCCAGCGCGACCTGGTGATTGTGGCGCACAGAACAGATGGTTGTGCCTTTAAACATGGATGTCTCCATCAAGAAAAAGGTCAAAATGTCAACCGGATACAAGCTGTTGCGGTGACAAACAAAAGATATATCATAACACATAAATGGCCCAATTAAAAAGGACAATGTCGCCTATCCGCAGGGATTTAAAGGGAGTTTTGGCTGGGATGTGAAAATCTTTTTTTGAGTAGCTACAGCAAGGCTGGAATGGTTTCTTTGATTATTTTTCCGGCAGAGGGAACTCAATGGTTGCTGTTGTTCCGATTTCAGATTGGCTGTCGATTTGCAGTTGCCCGCCCATGGCGCGAATAAAGTCGCGGGCATAGTAGAGCCCTAAGCCAAAACCGCGCACCTGACCGGTGCTATGTGGATCAAATTGATAAAATTTATTGAAGATTTTAGACAGTTCCGGTTCGGGGATGCCCATACCGTTATCCTGGATGGTCAGCCTGACCCGATCCTTCTGCTGGTCACCACGTACCTCAATCATGCCTTGCTTCGGGGTAAATTTTATCGCGTTGTCGAGCAGAGCGCGGACAGCAAAATGAATTTTTTGCGGATGCAACAGTAACAAGCGATCAGACATGGGGACAGGGATTCGGGCATTTATCTGTTGTGCTTTGCCCTGGGCCGTGGGCTGCAGTTCCTCGATGACTTGTCGAGCAACCTGTCCGAGGTCGGTCAATTCCACGGTCATCTCATCTTTCTGCAGGGTGGCCTCACTGAAATAGAGCAGGTCCTGGATCAATTTTTCCAGGTAGGTGGTTTCCGCCTGGACCATGGTCAGAATTTGAAGAAAGTTTTCGTCAGTCGGGCTTTCTACCCCTTCAGCAAGATTCTGGATAAACAGGGAAATGGCAGCGGTGGGAGTTTTAAGTTTGTGGGAGATCAATCCTAAAAATTCGTTTTTCAAGTGGTCAATATGGCGCAAATCGGCAAGTTCGCCGCGCAGGGCGTGACGCTCAAGAACTTTTTCCACGGTCGTGCTTAACTGCAGGACGCTGATCGGTTTGGTGATGAAATCATCCGCTCCGGCTTTAAGAGCGTTAAGGATCAGTTCTTTATCGGAATAGCCGGTCATCAGGATGACGGGAAGATCAGGTTGTTCCTGGCGGATGATCCGCAGAAACTCCAGCCCATCAATATTGGGCATATTTACGTCGGTCAGCACGATGTCGACATCTTTGTGGTTGAGAAATTTCAACGCGTCGAAACCGTCTTCCGCCTGCAGCACCTTATAGGTATCAAAAACGCTGGCGCAGAGATCGCGGATCAGAGGTTCATCATCAACGATCAGCAGTTTTTTGGGCGTATGGCCGTTGCCATTGACAGGCATATCAGGAATTTTCCAGTAACGATTTCAGTTGCTGCGGTGCCGCTGCCATCAGTTCATCCAGCTTATCCGTTAAGGGGCCGCCGGCCTGGGCCAGTTCGGGACGCCCGCCGCCACGTCCACCGACGATTGCCGCCAGGGGTTTGATCAGGTCGCCGGCCTTTACCTGGGAGGTCAAATCCTTGGTGACGGCGACCAGCAGGGCCACCTTGCCGTCAGCTTCGGTAGCCAGAACCAGCACCCCGGAGCCGAGTTTGTCGCGCAGGGAATCGGAAAATTCGCGCAGGCTCTTGCCGTCGACGCCGGCAACCTTGACCGCTAGCAGAGACACATTGCCAACCTGTTGAACCTGATCGATCAGCTCACCGCTGCGCTGGACATTGATTCTGGCCTGAATCTGCTCCAGCTCCCGTTCCAGCTGTTTCTGTTGTTCAAGGATTTTCTGAACCCGCTGCTCGAGTTTCTGCGGATCACTTTTAACCAGGTCGGCCAGACGCTGAAGGGTTTGTTGCTGCTGCTGACTTAGCGTCAGCGCGGCTTCGCCGGTTACCGCTTCAATCCGGCGTACCCCGGCGGCGATGCCGGTTTCACTTAAGATCCGGAACAGACCGATATCGCCGGCGGCCTTGGCGTGGGTGCCGCCACAGAGTTCCATACTGTAGTCACCAACATTGATGACGCGCACGACATCACCATACTTTTCACCAAAGAGGGCCGTTGCACCACTTGCTTGCGCATCTGTCGCCGCCATTTCGCGACTTTGTACTGCTGCGTTGGTGCGGATCTGACGGTTGACCTCCTCCTCGATCTGCAGCAGTTCAGCAGTAGTAACGGGAGAAAAATGGGTAAAATCGAAACGCAGGCGCTCCGGAGTTACCAGCGAACCGGCCTGCTTGACATGATCACCAAGAATGCGCTGCAAGGCTGCTTGCAACAGGTGGGTCGCAGTGTGGTTGATCACCGTGCGCTGGCGCCGCTCACCATCGACCCTTAAGGTGACCTGGTTGCCGGTTTGGATCGAACCAGTAATCACTTCACAGAGATGCACATGCAGGAGGTCAAGGGGTTTTTTGGTGTCGAGAATCCGCAGCTTGGCGTTCTCTGCGGTGATTTCACCGGTATCCCCGGTCTGCCCGCCCGATTCGCCATAGCAGGGGGTGGTTGCGGTGATCACCTCGACGATATCACCACTTGTGGCCTCATTAACCGGTTCGCCGGCGCGAATCAGGGCCAGGACTTTGCCCTGATCTTCGAGCTTGAGATAACCACTGAAAATGGTTTTTACCCCCTGGTCTGCCAGGCGTTTATAGATGGCGGCCACCGCTTCTTCACCTGAACCCTTCCAGTGTTCGCGGGCCTTGTTGCGCTGCTCCTCCATACATGCCTCAAAGCCGGCCTCGTCGATGCTGTAACCGTCTTTTTCGACGATGTCGGCGGTCAGATCAACCGGGAAACCGTAGGTGTCATACAGTTTGAAAACAGTTTCACCGGGAATCATCTTGCCGGGGCTGTCTGCCAGGCGAGCAACCTCCTCCTGCAGCATCCGCAGGCCATTATCCAGGGTCTGGATGAAGCGTTCCTCTTCGTTGAGGACAACGCGAGCGACAAAATCTTTGCGGGCAGCTTCTTCCGGGTAGGCTTCGGCCATTGAATCGAGAACAAAAACAGCCGATTTATGGAGGACCGGACCATCGAGACCGAGCATCTTGGCATGGCGCATGGCGCGGCGCATGATCCGGCGCAGCACATAGCCGCGCCCTTCATTCGAGGGCAGAACGCCATCGGCGATCAGATAGGCTGCGGCGCGGCTGTGATCGGCAATGACGCGCATGGAGACATCATTCTCGTTATCTTCACCGTAGCTTTTGCTGCACAACTGCTCTATGAAGGCAATGATATTACGCAACAGATCGGTATCATAGTTGGACTGGACCCCCTGCATGACAGTGGTAATTCGTTCCAGCCCCATGCCGGTATCGACGGCCGGTTTCGGTAGCGGTACCAGGGTGCCGTCCGCCTTGCGATCAAACTGCATGAAGACATTATTCCAGATTTCCATATAACGGTCACAGTCACAGCCAACCGTACAGTCGGGGCTGTTGCAGCCAACCTCAGGACCATTGTCATAGAAGATTTCGGAACATGGTCCACAGGGGCCGGTATCTCCCATCGCCCAGAAGTTGTCTTCCTCAAAACGGAAAATCCGTTCGCGCGGCACGCCTTCCTGGTGTTGCCAGATGTCAGCGGCTTCATCGTCATCGGTGTAGACCGAGACATAGAGGCGCTCCTTGTCAAGCCCCATATCCCTGATAAGAAAGTCCCAGGCATAGGCAATCGCTTCTTTTTTGAAATAGTCGCCGAAGGAAAAGTTGCCGAGCATCTCAAAAAAGGTGTGATGGCGGGCGGTGCGGCCGACATTTTCCAGATCGTTGTGTTTGCCGCCGGCGCGCACACATTTTTGTGAAGTCGCTGCGCGCACGTAAGCACGTTTTTCATCACCCAGGAAGCAGTCCTTGAACTGGTTCATGCCGGCATTGGTGAACAACAGGGTCGGATCGTTGTGGGGGACCAGCGACGAAGAGGCCACAATGGTATGATCACGATCGGCAAAAAACTTGAGAAAACGGGCGCGGATGGCGTTTCCGGTGAGCATGATGGGTCAAACCTTTCAGTTTAGTATATGGCCACTGTTCTTGATTCTAGAAAAAGCAATTATCCACGGAAAACACGGAAGACACGAAAAAATCAGTAAAAGATGACAGCGCCACGGTTTAACTTTAATAATGAATGACTCTTTTATCTGTAATATTTTAACTTTCCGTGTCTTTTCGTGGATCAAAAAACCGATTTCAGGTTCACCGGTTCTCCGGTAGTAACTTGTGCTGAACTCGGAATTCTAATGGAAGAGGCTGGATTTGAAAAGGGTTTATCGATCAGAAACAGATGTTTGTTGCAGCCAGGTGAAAATATCGCTGATGGGAAAGCCACGGCGTTGAAAATAACCGATCACTCGGCGGCGTTCGCGGTCCGAGGCCGAGCTATAGTTGAAGGTTGGAAAGCGGCGGGATAGCTCCTGCGTGAACAGGTCGGCCAGACTGAACTCGGCCCCGACTTCCTCCAGCGCAGCGCGAGCCAGATCGTCAGCGATTCCGCGCCGGCGCAGATCAGCAAGGATGCGTCCACCCACCCCTTTGCCGGTGCGCATCAGACTGCGGGCCCGGTTCAGGGCGTAGCGGCGATCATCGAGATAGCGGTATTGATAGCAACGCTCGATGGTAGTAGCGATAGTGTCGTCGGAAAATCCGCGTTGCTGCAGTTTGTCGCGCACTTGTGCTTCGCTGCGATCGCAGCGACTGAGCAGGTGTAACGCTACGCTGAAAGCATCAGAAGCGCTGGAAGGTGGAATCGTCATTTTTCTTGTTTTCCGCTGCAGCAGCAGCGGCTTGGCTCTCTTCCTGCTCTTTGCCACGCTCAAAATCACTCCAGGTAGAATCGGAGGTGGAGTCGATACCGGAGAACTTGAGTTTGAAATCATCGGGATTAGAGCTTTGGCGCAGGGCCTCCTGGTAGGTGATGATCTCGCGTTTGACCAGATCCATCAGCGCCTGATCGAACGTCTGCATACCATAGGTGGTGTATCCTTGAGCGATGGTGTCCTTTATCAATGCCGTTTTTTCACGGTCATCGATCAGCTCACGGACGCGCGCGGTGGACAGCAGGACCTCAACCGCAGCAACCCGGCCTTTGCCCTCCGCCCGGGGAATCAGGCGCTGGGAAATGACGGCCCGCAGCACATTGGAAAGCTGCATGCGAATATGGCGCTGCTGGTGGGGGGGGAACATGGAAACAATCCGGGCGATGGTTTCAGTGGCATCGATGGTATGCAGGGTTGAGAGGACCAGATGGCCGGTTTCAGCGGCCGCCAGAGCGGTTTCTGTGGTTTCGAGATCGCGCATCTCACCCACCAGGATAACATCGGGATCCTGTCGCAGGGCACTTTTCAACGCCGGGGCAAAACCGGTGGTATCGAAACCCACTTCACGTTGGTTGATAATGCATTTGCGATCGCGATGAAGGTATTCAATGGGATCTTCTACGGTCACAATGTGAGCGGTGCGGTTAGCGTTGATATGGTCGATCAATGCTGCCAGGGTCGTTGATTTTCCCGAACCGGTGGCACCGGTTACCAGGACCAGTCCGCGCTGCTCATCGGCAATTTTCTGCAGCACCTTGGGCATCAGCAGTTCATCGAGGGTAGCCACTTTATAGGGGATTGCGCGAAAAACAGCTGAGACGGAATTGCGCTGCATAAAGACATTGACACGAAAGCGTCCGAGGCCGGGAACACCATAGGCCAGGTCAACTTCGTTGTTTTCCTCAAAGCGCACCCGCTGCTTGTCATTCATGATCCCTTCGCACATCATGCGCAGATCATCTGCCGTCAGGCGTGGCGCCTTGGGCAGGGGACGCAGGCTGCCATCAACCCGGAATACCGGGGGAAGCCCGGCTTTGAGGTGGATATCCGAGGTATTGGATTTTAACGCCAGGCCGAGAATCTGGTTCAGTTCCATAGTGTTTCCTCACTTTTCAATTGGCATTATTCGTCGTCAGCGGCACTCTTGAGTTTGGCTCCACCAACACCGTAGAGTTCGCGCAGGGTCGCTTCAATCTCGTTGGTCATTTCGGGATGTTCCTGCAGGTATTGTTTGGCGTTTTCTCGCCCCTGACCCACCCGCTCCCCTTTGTAGGAAAACCAGGAACCACTTTTTTCGACAATGTCGTTATCGACACCCAGATCAAGGATATCCCCCTCGCGCGAGATGCCGAGGCCATACATGATGTCGAATTCCGCCTGTTTAAACGGCGGGGCCACCTTGTTTTTGACCACCTTGACCCGGGTTCTGCCGCCGATGACATCCTGACCCTGCTTCAGCGCGGCAATGCGGCGGATGTCGAGACGGATCGAGCAATAGAATTTCAGGGCGTTACCACCGGTGGTGGTTTCCGGATTGCCGAACATGACACCAATCTTCATCCGGATCTGGTTGATAAAGATGATGCTGCAGTTGGATTTACTGACAATTCCGGTTAATTTGCGCAGGGCCTGAGACATGAGGCGGGCCTGCAGACCCATGTGGGAATCGCCCATCTCCCCTTCAATTTCGGCGCGCGGGGTCAAGGCAGCAACGGAATCGACAACGAGCAGATCGATCGCCCCGCTGCGTACCAGCATTTCGGTGATTTCCAGCGCCTGTTCACCAGTGTCCGGCTGGCTGACCAGGAGGTCATCGGCCTTGACGCCAAGGTTCTGGGCATATTGAATGTCGAGAGCATGTTCGGCATCGACAAAGGCCGCCACGCCCCCCTGCTTCTGGACTTCAGCCAGAATGTGCAGGGCCAGCGTGGTTTTGCCCGAGGATTCCGGCCCGAAAATTTCGATAATGCGACCCTTGGGAATACCGCCCACGCCAAGGGCCAGGTCGAGACTTAAGGAGCCGGTAGGGATGGTAGCGATAGCGGGCATCTGGTAATCAGAGCCGAGGCGCATGATGCTCCCTTTCCCGAATTGTTTTTCTATCTGCCCCATGGCCAGTTCGAGGGCGCGGTTGCGGTTTTGATCAGACATGAAAAGCTCCTTCATTTGTGTAGAAATCGGTTAATGTCAGCTATTAAGATTGGTGCTGATCCAATCTTCCCCTCTCCGTGTGACATAATAAGTCGTTTTGGCAGCGGAGGTGATTTTTTAATCGCAAGCAAGACCTCATCGCCGTAGCTTGCTTCGGGTCCTTTATTGCCTGCTGTGCTGAGCAAGAGTAAAACGATTGACCCACTGCTGTCGAGAGCTTAATCAGCTATACGTTGCAAGGCAAAGCGTCGAAGCCATTCCAGCGCCATAAAAGCACTCATGCGCTGAACCCGGGCCCGATCACCACTAAACAGATAACGTTGGGCGTGAACCCCGGTGTCGCTGGCCAGGGCGAGGTAGACCGTGCCCACCGGTTTGTCCGGGGTGCCACCATCGGGGCCGGCAACGCCGGTAATGGCCAGGGCCAGGTCGGTGCCACTCTCGTGACGCAGACCGCTGGCCATGGCCCGGGCGCAGGGTTCACTGACCGCTCCATGCTGAAGCAGGACCGCCTGCGGTACTTTCAGCCAGTGTTGTTTGGCAGCATCGGCGTAGGTGACACCGGCACGATTGAGAAAAGCTGAGGCGCCGGGATCACGGGTCAGCATGCTGCTGAGCAGACCTCCCGTGCAGGATTCAGCCAGGGATAAGGTCAGGCCGGCCTGGGTCAACAGTCGCCCGACGTTCCCTTCGGCGGTTTGACCCTCACGCGCCATCAGGTGGTCACCGAGAACCTGGAGAAGCAGGGCTTCGGCTTGGTCGAGACGTTCGTCGGCCTCTTCTCCGTGGGCTTTCAGGTTCACCAGCACCAGGGGAAAGTCGTGACTGTAGTTGATGCTGACCCCTTCCGGCAGGCGTCCGCTGGGAATCATGGTACGAATACGTACCTCGGTCAGGCCGAACAGTTTCAGGGTCCGGCGATGCAGACGTTGCTCATCCGGATAGTCCTGTTGCAGTTGGGGCAGTACTGATTGTTCCAGCATGGTCCGCAATTCGGTTACGGCAGCGGGCAGGAAAAACATCCGGCACTGGTTGTGGTTAAGGGTAAAGCCCGGCGTCATCCCCTGAGAATTGACCAGTAGTTGCGCCGTTTGGGGTAACAGCGCCACGCGTTCATTGGCAGGGCTAAACGCCTGATGGTGGCTGTGACACCAGTTGCGCACCATTTCCAGGGCTTCCTCATGAATAACCAGGGGCAAGCCGAGGGCGCGGGCCGCTGCGCGCGCGGTCAGGGCGTTGCTGCCGGTTCCCAGACCGCCACTGATAATGACAAAACGTGCCTGCCGGGAAAGGTAGTTGAGTGCCGCAAAGATCTCCTTTTCACTGTCAGATACCGCCAGAGAACAACGCGGGCGGTAGCCATGGCGGGTAAGCAGGTTAACGACGACAGAACTGATGGAATCGGTAGAGTCGCCACTGAGCAGATCTTCTGCGGTGGTCAGGATAGCAATATCAAAACTGGGCATAGATAGTTTCCAGCAAAGAAAAAGTGTATCTGTTCAGCACTGGATCGGGAATCCTATGTCAAGGGACGCTATTTGTCATCCATGACCGCTTGTTGTCGCCGTCCATGGCGACAAACACCCTTGCCACAGGAATCACGACCCTGCGCAATGACAGTGGTGAATAGTTACGAAAAAGTCAGCTAAACAAAGCGAGGCACAGGCGCACCGTAATAGCGGCGTATACACCGGCCAGGACATCATCAAAGGTGACTCCAACACCGTTTTTAAAATTCCGATCAATGTGGCCGATCGGGGGTGGTTTTAAAATGTCAAACAGGCGAAACCAGAAAAAAGCCAGCAGCGCGGTTCCCCAGCTGAAAGGGAGAAAAGCGACGGTGACCAGATAACCGGCGAGTTCGTCAATCACGATGCGCCCGTCGTCAGCTTCACCGAAATAGCTGCCTGCGCCTTCGCAGATAAAAACGCTCAAAGCGATCACCGCGACCAGAACCACAAACTGAAGCAACCCGGGCAGGCAAGACAGATAATAGAAGGCCGGGATTCCCGCCAGGGTGCCAAAGGTGCCGGGGGCAATCGGGGCGTAGCCCAGTCCGGCATTAGTCGCAAGAAAGATGGTCGCACAGTTTTTGCGCTGTCGGGGTGTTGATTCAGTCATCGATCTTCTCCTTGAGGAGCAGCGGCAGCTGGTCGTAAGCGCTATTTTCAACCAGACGATAGATCTGTTGTAAGGGAAGGTTGTGCTGGTGGGACAGCCGCCGGCAATCTTCGTACTCGGCACTCAGGCGGACAAATTTGTCATGGTCAAACAGCAGCTTGATCTGCGCTGTCCCCAGGGAGGTTGCGATAGTAACTTCGCGGCGTTGCAGGCGATAGCGGCGGCAGGGCTGACAGCGCACGCCAATGGCGCTGCTGTGGTGCATAATCAGGGTGGCCAGTGCCTGGCTGTGTGCCGGTTGACAGACCACCTTGAGAAGCTGCCCCGGGCGATTTTTTTTCATCTGGAGTGGGGCGTAGGCGGCATCCAGGGCACCGGCCGCCAGGAGCCGTTCGAGCAAATCGCCAAGTTGTTCCGGGGTGCTGTCGTCGATATGGGATTCAAGCAGCGTTACCTCGTCGGTCGTGGCCGGGGGATGCTCCTGTTCATAAAGAATACCACGCAGCAGGTTGGGACGATCAGCAAGTTCCCAACCACCAACGCCGTAACCAGTCCGGCCCAGCGGCAGGGTCGGAATGTTGCAGGATTCAGCCAGTTCCCTGACAATGGTTGCGCCGGTGGGGGTGACCAGCTCCTTGTCACAGCCACTGTCGTAGACCGGTCGCCCCTGCAGGATCTCAAGGGTTGCCGGTGCCGGCAAGGGAAGGGCGCCGTGGGCACAGTGGCTGATGCCGCGTGACAGGGGCAAGGGGGCACAGAGGACCTGGTCGATGTTTAACAGATCGATGCCGATGGCTGCGCCGGTGAGATCAACGATGGCGTCGACGGCACCGACTTCATGAAAGTGAACCTCTTCAATGCTGATGCCATGAACCTTGGCTTCGGCTTCACCGAGGCGGCGGAAAAAACGGCGCGCCAGCTCCTTGCTGCGCTCACTTAAGCGACTGCCGGTCAGCATCTGATCGATGTGACTCCAGCTGCGATGGTGGTGGTCTTCTTTGTGGTTGACGATGAAGCGGCAACCTTCAATCCCGTGACGTCGCTCACGCTTGATGTTGAGCTGGTAAGCGCTGACCGGCAGTTTGGCCAGTTCGGCTTTAAGTTGCTCCACATCAAGGCCCAGGTCACAGAGAAGACCCAAAAACATGTCCCCGGAGATGCCGGAAAAGGTATCAAGATAGAGGGTTTTCATGCAGGAAATCCTTAAAAATCGGCTCTCACAAAGCACACCAAGAAATAGATATGGATTCTACTCCCCCCAACTGAGAGGTTCATCCTCACTTTGAGATTATTGTTGTTCTTTGTGTCTTTGTGGCTCCGTGTGAGAAAAAACTAATCCACCCTGCGATTAATTCGATTGGCAGCAAAAGCGGCGCCAAAGCCGTTGTCGATGTTGACCACGGTGACGCCGGAGGCACAGGAGTTGAGCATGCCGAGCAGAGCAGCGACACCGCCAAAGGCGGCACCGTAACCGACCGATGTCGGCACCGCAATTACCGGTGCCGCCACCAGGCCGCCGACCACTGAAGGCAGCGCCCCTTCCATGCCGGCAACGACAATAACTACTGCGGCCTGATGCAGTTGTTCCTGACAGCTCAGCAACCGGTGGATACCGGCAACCCCGACATCAACCAGCTCTTCCACCTCATTGCCGAGCATGCGCGCGGTGATGACCGCTTCACGGGCTACCGGTAGATCGGAGGTGCCGGCGCAGATGACCAGAATTTTACCGCGTCCAGCGATTGCAGCTGGTTGCTGGATAAGGCTGAAGGTTCGTCCCAGCTCATCGTACTCTCCAGCAGGAAACTGCCGGGTCAGGGCTTCTCCTTTAGGCTGATCAAGGCGGGTCACCAGGATATTGCGCTGTCTGCGTTCAAGAGCCGCAACAATCGTTGCCAACTGATCAAGGGTTTTGCTCTGACCAAGGATGATTTCGGCAACCCCCTGGCGCAATTCGCGATGATGATCAATGCGAGCAACGCCCAGATCTTCATAAGGCAGATGTTTGAGCTGGTTGACAGCATCGCTGACACTGAGATTGCCGGAAACAAGTTGTTCCAGCAAGCTGGTCAATTGGTTCTGATTCATGGCTAGCTATGTTTTCTGCCGGGGGGTTACAGTCCCAGCTCAGGGGCTATTTCCTGCATGGCTTCGAGGCTGAGATCACAAAAATCCGGAACGCTGACGCCGATTTTTTCGCACTCGCTGATTATCTCACGGTTGGCGCCGGCGGCGAACAGTTTTTCCTTGTAGCGCTTACGTACCGACTTGGGTTTGACGCTGGCCAGTTTTTTGTCAGGATACACCAGGGCGGTGGCAGTGATCAGACCGGTGATGGTCTCCCCGGCCGCCAGGGCATGGTGCAGCTGTTGATCGCGCCGGCGCTCATGGGCTTGCTCATTATGCAGGCAGATGGCCTCGACAATCTCTTCGACAACACCTTCTTCACGCAGGATCCTGGCGGTTTCATGGGTATGACGGCTCATGTCGTCCTTGGTCAGTTCTACGTCCAGATCATGCAGCAGGCCGGTCAGGCGCCACAGGGTTTCATCAACCCCCAGATGTCGAGCCAGTTTTCCCATCACCGCCTCAGAGGCCAGACTGTGGTTGATCAGATTGGTTTGTGTTAGATATTGTCGGAGCAGTTCGAGGGCGCGTTCGCGCGTGATGCCGTAATCCATTAGTTTTTAGACTCCTGTAAAAAGTAACTCGAGCCATCATAGCAAAAACCGGATATTGTTGCCAAAACAACTATCCTGTCGTCTCCAGGCGTTGACTTAGGTGGACGGCGCGCAGTAGCTTGCAGAAGAACTACGAGCCCACACAGATTGGAAAACAAATCAGGTACTTCGGTCAGGAGAAGTAAAATGACTGCAGATCTACATGACGATCAGCCCTTAAGCAGAACCAGGAAAAAACAGCAGGCACAACAGGTTGCCGGACTTGCCGGGCAGCTTTGTGAACTGTCGGATAATCGCTTTGGCCGGATTGCCCTACCGGCTGAGATTATTGCCGAAGCGCAGACTGTGCGCCAGACCGGCGGACGTGGATCACACAAACGGCAATTGAAATATCTGGCGGGGCTGCTGCGGGAAGATCCCGATGCAGTTGACTCTTTGAGGTTGCAGCTGGAAGGGATGGATCAGGTTGATCGCAGCGACAAAAAACAATTTCATTCTCTGGAACAGATGCGTGACCGTCTTTGTGATCCTCAGCAGTTTGATCAGGCTTTTTCAGAGTTGCAGGATCTAGCACCGCATCTTGATATAAAAACCATCAGGCGTCTTGCACAATCCGTTCATCAGCATGGTGATAAACGCGCCTATCGAGAAATTTTCAAGCGCCTGCGGGATGAAATGGTTAAGGACTGAATCTGGTTGCCTGACTTTTGTCGGTCCGATACCGACAAAACCGATAAGCATAAGCGAAGGTTTGGTCCGGGGAGCCTGGACGGGCGTTTGCTATGAGGAAGTCGGGGCCGTGGCCTGCGCATAGTTGGCTTTATGGGTTGCGCCCAGGATCAGAGTCTGGAAAACGACAATAAAAAACCATGAACAACAGATAACGGCCTCATTTTCACTTTGAGGAACCGTTCTTTAGGTTTTACCTCTTCATAACCATCTAAGCCACCACCTGCTTTGAAATAATCGATTAAGATAACTCTACTTATGAATGCTCGGAAGCTTTCATTGGTGGCGTATGAAAAATTCCAGATAATATAAGATCATTGTGCAGAATAAGATTTAAGACAGCCCAACCTCGTGATTTTAGGTTGGGCTGGTTAATGTTCTGGATCTCGTGATTTATTGGAATGGCCTCTCCTATGTTTCTGCTGTTTTTTCATCCCACTTCAAAGTAAACCAGAATGTTGTCCCCTTTCCTGGTGTCCCTGATGATTCTATCCACACTTTTCCTCCATGTTGCTCAACAATTTGTCTGACCAGGGCAAGGCCAACTCCGGTCCCTTTATCATCATTGCTTAAACGCTCGAACAGATTGAAGACTTTATTTTGATATTCGGCAGGAATGCCAGCTCCGTTATCACGGACATAACATGCGAGACCTTCATCAGTCGTGGTAGCTCCAATTTCAATTTTTGGTTCAGGCTGTTGGCCCATATATTTGATCGCGTTTTCAATCAGGTTTTGCAATACCTCACGCAGCCGTGAACGGTCACCTAAAACTTGAGGCAAATTTTCAGAGATCTGGCAACTTATCTGCCCCTCATTCAAAAGCACTTCAAGTTCACCCACAACTTGTTGAGCAAGCTCATTTAGACAGACAGGTGCTTGCTTGAGTGGAAGATGGCCATTTCGACTAAAACTTAGCAGATCACTGAGGAGTTGATTCATGTTCTCTGCAGCTGAATCGATGAAATTAAGAGAGGAAACGACACTATCATCGCAGGACTCTCCAAGGCTCTGTCTGAGTATCCCTGTGAACGCCTTGATTGTTACCAATGGAGATTTTAGATCGTGTGAAATGGTGTAAACAAAACGTTCAAGTTCTGTATTCTTTTGTTTTAGTTCCCCGGTAAGTTGCTGACGTTCCTTTTCAGTCTTTTTGTGTTCGGCGATCTCCTTGTGCATTTCAGACATGTGTCTTTCATTATTTTCTACATAAGAAGAAATAAGTTTGCTGATTTGCTTTTCAAATATGACAAGAATAAGTATAGAAATAATAAAAATTATTGTAGCTACCAAAAAATAATATAATTTTTGTTCTTTAAGTGTTCCTTGCATTTTCGCTGTTTCAGCCTTAATAAGGCTATCTAAATCGTCAAGATAAACTCCAGTTGCTATAACCCAATCATATGGTTTGTAAAGCTTGGCAAAACTCATCTTATGAGAAATATTACTTGAGTTCATCTTTTTAAAATAATATTTGAAATATAATTCGCCATTTTCTTTGATACCATTCAGTTCTTCTAGATATGGCCGATTTCCTTGAGTATCCAATGTGTTGGTCGACAGCATCATTCCTTCGGTTTCGGGGAGATTGGGGTGAATCGCTCTGATCGCATAGTTATCTCCACCTTCATAGTCGATAATATGATTTACCCATATATACCCATCATCAATAAGTCGTAAACTTCTGATAATCTTGCCAATTCGTTCCTTGGCTAGATCCTCGACCTGATTTTCATTCAGTGACGTGGCAGCATTCTCCTTTCTTACCAGTTCTCTTTCAATTTCGATCAGGTGAATAGTTCTATCAACGGCATTGCGCAAGAATTTCTTTTTCTCAGCTAGAATACTTGAAGCCAACTGTTCTATCTTTTTATTAAATTCGTCATTTAAGCTTCGCGTGAATATTACTGAAAGGAGGATCGCAAGAATCAGAATTGTTGAAACTGAACCTATATAAAAATAAAAGCGGATTTTATTTTTTTCTATTTTCATTAAAGCGTTCCTTAATAACTTATCGGCTAAATAAACTATCTCGCCACAAGTAATAGATTATCTACATCCTGCAAATTTCACAAGTTTTCTAATCTACCCTCAAAATCTACCAGGCCAATTTTAACAAGCACCTTTACCTCTATATACGCCTGAGAAACATCTCGTACTGATCGATCAGAAAAACGCAATAGATGACTTACTCGGTCAAGTATATTGTGTTAACCTGATTTTGTATTGTTGCGAACCACTATCAACGAATCAAAAGCTATCGGACAACGAAAGGAATCAATGATGACAACAGCGATCATTTTTCACGAAGTTCAAAATGGTTCAGTCTGGGCCAAAGCTTGGAAGGAAGGGCCGGGAAGCAGGCACAAGATGTTCGGAAAGCTTGGAGTCAAGTGTCGGACTTTTTGCGACCCCGAGAACATCAACGTGACTGGTATTATAGCAGAGATACCCGATATGGCGAAGTTTCGTGAACTTCTACAGTCTGATGAGGGTAAGAGAGCAATGCAGGAGGATGGTTTGAAGGCTGAAACAATGCGGATGTTGGTCGAGTTTACCCCTTAGCCAGTGAGTAAATTGAAATAGTCACGACTTAATCTGACAACCAAGGCTCCCGGAAAGGGTGACTGTCAGATCAAGTCCGCTCTGAATCGGCAAAGTCATACGCTGATTTCTCATCTTTTATCTTGCTTTGAATTAGGGACGTATCCGGCAGTCAACGATACGTTCCTACAAATCCTGACCGACGAGAAACGCCCACGATGTGGTATCCGTGGGCGTTTCTCGTTCTGTGGGTCGTGAGTTTCGAGAACCGTCCAATTTGACCGGATTGCTTATACAACAAGTAGAATTGACTTAATATTGCTATAATCCATTGATGTCCATCTGTTCCATGAGAATCTTACCGGCGGCAATGAAGTGTCAGCAAGAGCCGCTGGTCTTTGACCGGAACATGTGCGCAAATATCAGCCGCCAAATACCGTGAAGCTCAGGCCTACATAAATGCCGTAGCTAATCAGCAAAAGAGCACCCTCCACACGGTTGAGGCGCCGTCCCGTGTACAAGAACAGCGTCAGGAGCAGAGCCGCACCGAGCATGACCCACTGGTCAAATTTCAGAATTCTTGCATGAACCGGAAGAGGCTGCAGAAGGGCGGAGAGACCAAGAATCCCCAGCAAATTGAATATATTGCTGCCAAGTATATTTCCGACAGCCACATCGGCATGGCGCCGGATCGCAGCAATCACAGATATGGAAAGCTCCGGGAGTGACGTGCCGACCGCCACCAGGGTCAACCCAATAACGGCTTCAGAAACACCAAAATGATCTGCAATTCCTACCGCCCCTAGCAGCAGAACTTGAGACCCACCGATCAGCAGTAGCAATCCAACAAGCACTGCAGCGACAATCCATAATACCGTTTTCGGCATCAAAGAAAGCTCTTCTGCTTCAGCCTTGTGAAGTTCTGCAGTGGGCGCTAAGCTTGAGCGTTCCGTGTAGTAAGCCCACGATAAATAAGCAAACAAAGCAAGCAAGAAGATTAATCCGTCAGTCTGGTTTAGAGCGCTCCCCCCGACAAGGAACAGAAACAGGAGGCTTGCCGCTACTACTGTGATCGCGTCCCTGCGCAGTGCCAAAGGTCTGACTGCCAACGGCGTGATCAATGCACATATCCCAAGAATCAGAAGAACGTTGCCGATATTGCTGCCGACGACATTACCGATAGCAATATCGGGGCGCCCATTAACAGCAGCATCAATAGAAACAACCATTTCCGGTGCGGAAGTGCCGAACCCTACAATGACAAGACCGCTTAGTAACGGCGATATGCCAAGGCGTTTGGCTGCGGCCAATGAGCCCCGAATTAACGCTTCACCACCAGCGGTAAGCAAGGCAACACCTACAAGTAGCAATAAGACATTCAGCATGATTGATCTCTTACGTTCATATCTTTTTATTGAACAACCACATTTGCCCGGCGGCAGTAATCAGCAGCAAAATCCTCTTTACACGACTTCAGTAATATACTTCTTTTTCAGTAGCCTCCAGAACACTACGGCAAAAGCAGTTAAAGGGACAGCTAGTATCATACCTAGAATGCCACCAAGGGCGACGCCCCAGAAGAATACAGCAAAAACGATGAGGCCCGGATGCAGGCCCGTGCGATTGCCCATAATTTTAGGGGTCAGGAGATAGCCTTCGATGATCTGTACCACTGCGAAAACGGTTAGTGTCAGCGCCAGTTGCAAGGCCCCTCCATCATCGCTGAAATAGGCCAGCGGCAATGCAATACCAAGGCCCACGATACTCCCCAAAAAGGGGATGATATTAAGCAGTCCCAACATCATCCCGATTACGATGCCGTAGGGAAGCCCAACCAGCGCAAACCCTACAGCAAAAAGGACACCCTGAACCAGGGCGATGATAATCTGACCACGAAAGAAGGTTAGCAGAATAGAGATAAACTGATCGAACAGATAAACAACATCGTCTCTGGTTTCCTTCTTGAGAAACGGCAGGAACTCACTAATCTGCTCGGATTCAAAGGGCTTCGCCACAAGAAAGAAGGCTAAATAAAGGGGCAGCACTGCCCAGGTAAATAATCCAGCTACGGACTGAAACATCTGAGCGATGGGTTGTAACATTCGCTCCCATGAAGCCCGCAGCATGTTGGCAACAATGTCCACGGGATCCTGCAGAAACTTATCAACGTCAGACATCAATCCATACTTTTCCAGCAGTGGCGCAACTTGCGGCCACACAGACCGGGCAGCTTCGAGTATGGAATTGAGCATGGCCGGCAAGTCTTCAAACAGCCGAATAAATTGCTTGGCGGCAAAGATACCGCCAAACCAGGCAAAAATCCCCAGCGGAATCAGCGCAAAAAGAAAAAACAATACCAGGCCACCGGGCTGATATCCACGGCAGACCTTGACCAGCAGGTCATAATAGGGTCGCAACAGCATGGCCAGGATGCCCGCAACGATCGGCGGCAGCAAGACATTCTGAAAGGCATCGACAAAACGTGCTAGCCCCCATATGGCTGTACCAAATACCGCCAAAAGCACCAACACGGCTCCAAGCGTGACCGCAGCAGCAATGGTTGTGCGTTGCTTGGGGCCCAGTTCCAGTTCTTTTAACATAGTACCATTTCTGATAATGAGCGCTTGTGAAAATAGAGCCTATGATCAAGCTGCATCCTTGATCCTTTGATACGAATATGCCCAACCTGATATGGTGCCATTCATCATCCTTTCCGTGACGAAAAGAAAGGACCGAAACATTCTCAATCTCTAGCATTATTTCAAAATTGGTATCGAATCGTTGACTATCAGATTAACATACGTGTGAATGCTTTTATATCTTGTCTTACATAAAGTTGAAGGTTGAAATCGATCTAATTACGTAATTACTGAAAGGTCTTGCCAATAAGAAAAACCCTCGATCCGTTGACCGAGGGTTTTTTACGTCTGAGAGATAGTGACTTATCTAGCGGCCAACCTCCTGCCAAAATCGCTTTTTTAAATGGATCCACTAGCACTTACAGTTCGAACACTCAAGCCTTGTCAGGCAGTTTTCATTGAGCACATCCTCTCCACGCTTTCTGAGTGTGACATCTCTGTTAGAGGTATAGTCCCAAAAGTATCGCCCGGCTTCGTGCTCGACATCGGCACGACTGAGGCCTATGTCCTTAAGAATATGATCGTCCAGCTCTGTTAAGCGAGTCCGCTGTGCTGAAACTTGTCTCCATAATTCTATCTTGCTCCAGACTCGACCAGCTAGCCAGAAAATCTTCATAGAGCTACACTCTGAAGATCTTGCGCTTCTGTTTGTTTTAATTTTTTGCTGTTGTTTTTTCATCGTTAACCCCTTTCTTTTCAATCGGAACTGCTGCGCCCGTTACGACAATTCCACCGGTATCGGGAATCTTAACTGTAATCTGACTCGGGCGGCCCATCGTCTCTCCTTGGCGGATTAGAATAGTACAGGGTGAAGTAACGATTTGTGTCTCTCGAAGATATCCTCCGAGAGCAGCGGCAGCGGCTCCAGTAGCCGGATCTTCTACGACACCCCCAACCGGAAAGGGATTGCGTGAGTGAAAAACATCCGGACTTTCCCGCCATATAAGTTGCAGTGTCGTGAGACCTTCGCGAAGCATCATGGCTTTAAGATCGTCAAAGGCATAATCCAGTTTAGAAAGTCGGTTCTGGTCTTCGACGGCCAGAATAAGGTGCCAGACTCCTGCGTATGCTTTGGCTGGAGGAATTGAATCATCCAAGTCAGCCCATTCCCATCCGAGTATGGAGAGCGCTTCGCTTACGAGTGCGTCGGTTGCGCTGGTACACATTGGTTCCACTGAGGTAAGCGATGCTTCACGGATGCCATCCTGTGTTCTGACAGAGACCGATACGTACCCAACGGAGGTTGCCAATTGATAGGTTCCGTCCCCCTCTGTCTCGCCAAGAACAACACCCGTTGCGATGGTGGCATGACCACAGAAAGAAACCTCCGCCTCAGGACTGTAGTATCGAACTGTCCGCTCTCGGCCACTAGCCGGAGCAACGAAGGCTGTTTCAGAGAAACCAACATCTGCGGCGATGCCCTGCATAACATCGGGAGCTGGGAATTCGTCACCGATCCAAACACCAGCAGGATTCCCCCCTTCGGGGCTTTGAGAAAATGCCGTGTAGTAATGGAGTGATCCGGAAGTCATATCGTTCTCCTTTGTTGATATCCGTTGATTGTGCTTGAACTTAATTTACAAAGGTGGTCAAATCGAGTAAAGCGAATTTATTAGATATCAGTGATCGATTATATCGATTAAAGGGCATTCCCGTGGATACAAAACAACTTAAGACCTTTCGTACCATCGCCAAGAACCTGAGTTTTTCAAAAACGGCTGAAGAACTGAACTTTGCGCAATCCACAGTTTCTGCGCAAATCAGGTCTCTGGAAAATGAACTTCAACTGACGTTGTTTGACCGGTTGGGAAAAAAGGTTGTGCTGACCAATGAAGGGAAAAGCGTTCTTCAATATGCGAACCGCTTTAGAGAGATAGAGGAGGAATTTATCTACTCGCTAAAAAACCAGGATGAGCTTAGGGGTGAACTCAACATCTATGCGCCAAATACCATTTGTGTGTATCACCTGCCACGGCTACTTACTGAGTTCCGGAACAAACATTCACAGGTAAATTTTAAGCTTCGCGCTCACCTTGGTACCTCACTGGCGCTTGAGGAACTAAGGTCGGGAAATATCGATCTAATGATCATTATGGAAGAGGCATTCAGTGATCCAGATTTTAATATCAAATCACTTCGAGCCGAAGAAATCGTCTTCATCTGCCACAACCGCCATCCGCTAGCGGACCGGTCGAACCTGGAACTGAGAGACTTGATAGACGAAAACTTCATCCTCACCGAACCAACATGCGGCTACAGATCTATAATTACCCGTGAATTTCTAAAGCTCGGCATCAAACTTAATCCCGTAATGTGGTTTGATAATGCAGAAGCCATTAAAGAATGCGTCAATAGCAACATGGGTATATCCTTCATTCCCAAAATTACTGCAGAGCAAGATATTGCTGATGGGAAATTCAAGCAAATCAACTTAGTACAAAAGGAAACCCCCCGGCTTTGCCGGGGGACCCTAAAAGTTTGACAGTTCCGGGAGTAATTTGAAAGCCTCCCCTCTGTGAACCGCTCAAAGTTTACAGAAAAGGAGGCTTTCGATGAACAACATACAAAGCTTAAGTCATTCAGTATGGGACTGCAAGTATCACATTGTTTGGATACCGAAGTGCCGTCGGAAAGTTCTTTATGGCCGAATCCGGCAGAATCTCGGGGAAGTGATACGAGAACTGGCTCGGCAACGTGAGAGTCTGGTGTTGGAAGGCCATTTGTGTGCTGACCATGTTCATGTGTATGTCGCGATCCCGCCCAAGTTTGCGGTAGCTCAGGTCGTCGGTTACATCAAAGGGAAGAGTGCGATATATATCGCTCGGACATTTGGAGGTCGGACCCGGAACTTTACCGGGGAGCACTTTTGGGCCAGAGGTTATTTTGCCTCGACCGTAGGCCGAGACGAAGAAGTGATCCGCAATTACATCCGGAATCAAGAGCGTGAAGATAGCAGAGTCGACCAATTGAAACTGCTCAGCTAGCCGCCTTCAGGCGGCCCAAGGTTTAAACCCACCGCTTTGAGCGGTTCACAAATAAAGCCCCCGGCTTTGCCGGGGGATATTTACTGCGGAAATTCGATAAACAAATAAAATTGCAGTTTATCACCCATAAGGACAAATGGCTAAGCCCTGCGCTCGAAGAATTCACCAAGGATCTAACAGATAAAATTGGCGGTTAATAAGGAACCGCTCCGAACTTTTCATACACAAAAGAGCAGGTTTCAATAACGTTGTGTTTCCGTCCAATAAGTTATGTCACCCGAAATTGTAGACATATAAATGGGGGAATTGTCTAATTCCCACGAACCCTGGTATCTCAGACACCAAATTTGGCAGTAGCCCCAAGCAGTGGGAGTTTCCTGATTCTGTATTG